>Ga0268255_10000500_pt1 | contig 27002 bp, 38 predicted proteins | sample AgamicOrMarz_FD_200256 | JGI IMG/M metagenome (GOLD analysis project Ga0268255, IMG submission 200256) | Agave microbial communities from Guanajuato, Mexico - Or.Ma.rz (v2) (version 3) | ecosystem: Host-associated > Plants > Phyllosphere > Phylloplane/Leaf | place: Guanajuato, Mexico...
CAACCGAGCCGAGAATTCACACCTGCCTTTGCGACGACGCGAACGGCGCATGATGCGATTCAAGTCGGCACGGCAATGCCAGCGTTTCATTTCCACCCATGGCCAGATCGCCAACCTCTTTCTTCTTCACCGCAAACATCTGACCGCAGCAGATCATCGAAAGCTTCGCTCTCACGCTATCGCGGCATGGCGAGATATCACCATGTCGATCAGCGCCTGAAACCTGGCCGATGTCGATCACCGTGCCATAGCCAAACTTAAGGCGACGCCCCGGTTGGTGGCGTAAACCAGGGCCTTTTCGATCATTTTCATTTCCGTCCGCCGTCCCTAATGTCCACTTGCGCGCCGCTGGCAACATTTAGCAGCAACGACCTCATCAACGGACAGAGTGAGATCCTAATTTCCGAAATAAACCCTGCAGCCCCGGCTCGCCCACCATTCGGGTTGCGTCGAGCGGAGAAACCCAGATCAATCTTCTCTGGTGAGCCTCAGGAAATCGCTTCTTCATACGTTGCACGTCGACAACTTACACTTCTACCAGCGCAGGAATGCAATCGCCATTGTCGAGCCGCTACCATCGGCACCTTCACCTCTACCGCAAACGGCTTCACCGGCCAGATCCGCACCCTCGCCCTCAACGTCAAGGCTCGCATCGCACGCGTCAGTTCCGCGTCTATGCGGGAACGGCCGAGCTCGGCGCCGCCTGGCAGAAGACCTCCGAGCAAGGACGCGATTATCTCTCGGTCAAGCTCGACGATCCGAGCTTCCCGGCCCCGATCTACGCGACGCTCGCCGAGGTCGAAGGCGAAGACGGCCTTCAGCTCAGCTGGTCCCGCTCGAACCGGGACTGATGTGGATCGCGAGGCTCCGCCGCCGGCGGGGCCTCATCTTCGGTTTGCCTTAAATGCGCGATTACCGCGCATCGAACCTGGCAAGCATCTTGCGCAATTGTGCGTTCTGCTCGGTCAGTTTCTTTGCGAGTTGGTGCCGCAAAGCAGCGACATCAGCATCGAGGTGGGCCATTTCATCCAGGATCGATTTGGGGCCAGATGCAAGCGCAGGCCCAGCCTCATCGGCCTGGTGTTCAAGAGCCGCCGGTTCTGTGACCGGCGCAATCTTCTTGGCGCGCGTCGGCGCCGGCTTGCCCTCTACCTCGACAGGCTCGATCGGGAGATGGATCGGCTCGACAGGTGCGGGGGCCGCCGCTGTCTCCACCACTTCGTCTAAGGCCTTGGGAACCTCTTCTGAAATTGCAGGCGTGGCCTCGGCGAGTTCGGATGCCGGTTCCGGATCGGACGGTGGCTCGGGCGCAACGTCTCCTGCCGGCGCTGCAGGCGGCTCCACGGATTGGACAGCGTCAGGTGCCTCGGTGGCAGGATGTGCCTCTTCAGCGTCCGGCTTGTACTCGAGAGCGATGGTCGCGGGTGTGACGGCGGTGGCCGCGTCGTTGCTGTCTGTTTTCGGCTTACGCGATACCAGGTCAGCCACAAATCTCCATGGTGTTCTCATCGCGCCAAACCTTTCAAGCATTGTGGCGGATCATTGCCACAGACATTTCAATATCGATCGCGTTCGTTGTCGGCGCGATCGATCGCAGGATCGGCGGCGCCTCACCTATAATGCGAGACGCCGCAGGAAGTCGGATATCAGGACTTGCCGAGGCGTTTGCGCAGATCGGCATTCTCGGAGCGCAGCTTTTCGGAAAGCTCCTTGCGAAGCTGTTTGTTCTCTTCCTCCAACTTGATCAAGTCGGCGATATCGTCAATCACCTCGATCGAAGCGGCAGGGGCCGTCGCTGCAGCCTTGGCGCGCGGCGCGCGGGTGGTGGCCATCTTTGGTTCGACCGCAGCTTTGTCAGCCTTGACCGGGGTAGTCTTGGAGCCACGCTTCGCCCGCGTTTTCTTGGCCGGCTTTTCCGCAGATGCAGCCGTGGTGTCGATGGTGCTGGCGTCAGCTGCGGCAACCTTCGGCGCGCGCGGCTTGCGGGTCTTCTTTTCAACGGGGGCTGTGGCCGGCGCTTCGGGCGTGGCAGCTGTCTCAATCGTGGTGTCGTCGGCCATCAGTGTTCTCCTCTGTCAGGCGGGCAAGCATTTGTTTCCCCGTGACTTAAAGTCAATGCACGTGCTGTCATTTCAGTTGCAATCGGTGTGTCCGACGCCGCCATGGCTGAATTCCTTCCATCGCGCGACAAAGCCCGGTCCAGGGCGGGCTCGATGAGGCATGTCTGACCGAAAACCGGCTTCGCCTCGATTGTCCTCCCGCAACGGTGGATTGGAGATTTCTTACCCCGCGCGGCGATCCGCACTCCTCTCCCTCCAAGAAATCCCCAATCCGACGCCTGCCATTGCATTTCGCCCTTCGGGTGCGGGCCAATCGCTCCCGGTCTTGTCGACAGCCATCGAGGCCGCACTGGAGCGGCCCGAAACAGCGAAAGGAATTCGAACATGGCTACCATCGGCACCTTCACCTCCACCGAAAACGGCTTCAACGGCTCCATCCGTACCCTCGCCCTCAACGTCAAGGCCCGCATCGCTCGCGTCGAAAACCCGTCCGACAAGGGCCCGCAGTTCCGCGTCTACGCTGGCAGCGTCGAGCTCGGCGCCGCCTGGCAGAAGACCTCGGAGCAAGGCCGCGACTACCTCTCGGTCAAGCTCGACGATCCAAGCTTCCCGGCCCCGATCTACGCGACGCTCGCCGAGGTCGAAGGCGAAGATGGTCTCCAGCTCATCTGGTCGCGGCCGAACCGGGACTGATGACGGACACGAGGCTCCGCCCACGGCGGGGCCTCTACCTTCATAAATACAGTATACACAGCAAATACAGCATTGCTGTAATTGCTGGATTTCGAGCCGCAGTCTCTCTATAGTGCAGCCTATGACCGCGAAGGAGCGAAATATGGCCAGCCGATCCTATACGACGACCGAACTATCCCGGAAATCCGGCGACATCATCGCCGACGCGCTGCGTCACCCCGTGATCCTAACCCAGCGGAGCAAGCCGCGTCTCGTCATTTTGAACATCGACGATTACGACCGACTGATGAAGAGCGCCGATGCCCGGGGCGTCGGCACGATCGACACAATGTCCGACGCCCTTTTCGCCGACGTGGAGCGCGCTGTCGCGCAATATGCCGATGACGACGAGGTAGGGCGATGAGCGTCTACGACGACATCCAGACCGCAGCCGTCATTCGTTATCCGTATCTTTGGGCCCGGGAGGCCGGCAAGGGCGAGACCGAGGGTCGCAAGGAGCGCCCTGTCGCGGTGGGCGTGCGCATTCCTCGTGCCGGCGGCGATCTGGTCCTGTTCTTCCCGATCACGACCAAGCAGCCCGAACGCGGCCGCTTCGCTTTCGAGATCCCAACGATCGAAAAACGTCGTGCCGGCCTCGATGCCGACCGTCAGCTCTGGATTATGATGGACGAATACAACAGCGACCTGGTCGGTGCCTCTTTCTATCTCGAACCGGAGCCGCCGATCGGTCGCTTCAGCAAGGCATTCTTCCTGCCGATCCTGCGCGAATTCATCGCGCGCCGCAAATCCTTCTCCGAGGTCAGTCGCCACCGCTGAGATGACAGGCCTCGTTTGATCAAGCCCCTGAACCGCATCGAGCGTTTCAGGGGCTTTTTGCTGCCATACGGAGAGGTGGGGTAGCTGCTCAGAATGCACGATGGTGCCAAGTGGCAATGCCGGCCTCAAGGATGAGCGGTGCCCCCAATTTGCTCCACCTGCCCTGACGCGCAGCCTACGCAAATCGGCTCCCCCACTCCCCGGCTCTGCCGGTCGCTTGCGCGATCCTTGACCCCGCCATCGCCTCTCGGACCCGCCGCTCATCTTTCACAAGCGTCAGGAGACGAAGATGACCTACGAACTTGCAATCCAGATCGAAGAACTGCGGGCTGAGCTGCGTAACGCTGTCGATGGTGCAGAGCGCCGTCAGATCCAGGCCGAGCTCGAAATCGCTCAGGCAGAGCTGATTGTCGCGAGCGCCGAGCTTGACGGTGTCGCAGAAAGCGAACCGCCTTTCTGAGGCGGTTTCCATCACCCGTCGTCTTCGAAGTCGAGCTGCCGCAATTTTCCTGTCGATCTCATTTCATCGACATTGGGAATGATGCGGATCGTGTGTCCTGCCGCAACCTTATGCCGGCAGAATTTTCCCCGCCTGCGGCTCCTCGCGCATCAAAATTCAGCCGACCTCAGGTCCTCCGCTGCGCTTCGGCCGTGCGCGCCCTTCGGTGCAGCACTCCTTCCCGATCCGCATTTCATCCCCGCGAAGAAACGCAATCGACAGGAAACCACATGCAACAGCTCGGTCTGAGTGCCTTCTGCCTGACCACGGCGGACCGGAGCGTCTTCCCGAACATGGCAGGTGCCGCCTACGGCTTTGCCGGCATGGGGCCGTACCGTGGCGGCCAGGCCGATCTTCTACGCGTTCCGTACGGCGACTATAACTGCCTGAAGCTGCCGCCGGACGCAGAAGCCAAGCAGAATGACTATGTGATGTTGGCCGACATTTTTCCCACTGGCTGGCACTGCACCGAGCTGGCAGGACTTTGCCCAGGCGAGTCGATAGTCATCTATGGAGCCGGGCCGGTCGGCCTTATGGCTGCCCATTCTGCCATGATCAAAGGCGCTAGTATCGTCATGGTCGTTGATCGTCACCCCGATCGGCTGCGGCTGGCGGAATCAATTGGCGCCATTGCCATCGATGATTCCAAGGGTTCTGCCGTGGATCAGGTACTGGAACTGACGAACGGCGTCGGAGCCGACAGGGGCTGCGAGTGCGTCGGCTATCAAGCCCATGATCCAGAAGGCCAGGAGCATCCCAACATGACGATGAACGACCTGGTGAAGTCAGTGAAGTTTACCGGCGGCATCGGGGTCGTTGGTGTCTTTGTCCCGCAAGATCCCGCACCGCAGGACCCTCTCTACAAGCAGGGCGAGATCGTCTTCGACTATCGTCTGTGCTGGTTCAAGGGGCAGACGATCGGAACGGGTCAGTGCAATGTAAAAGCCTATAACCGGCAACTTCGCGACCTGATCTTCGCCGGGCGCGCCAAACCCTCTTTCATCGTGTCGCACGAGCTGGCGCTGGATGAGGCGCCCGCCGCGTATCAGCATTTCGATGCGCGTGATGACGGCTGGACCAAGGTCATCCTCAAGCCCGCCGCATGACAGCCGATCCACTCGGGGCGGCCGCCGGCCGCCCTGTCGCTCCATCGTCTCGAACGTCGAGGAATACCATGCCGATGTACGAATATAGCTGTCCCGCATGCGGACCATTCACGGCGTTTCGGCCACTGGCGGCGTTCCGCGAACCATGCGCCTGCCCGGCTTGCGGCGCCGCGTCGACGCGGGATTTCCTGAGCGCACCGGCCCTCGCCAGCATGGACAGGGCTCGGCGCGGGCCTGCCTCCAACGGCCGCGAAGAGAGCAGTTATCCCGCAGCTAAAGCGGCACATCCGGCGGGCTGCGGATGTTGCATGCGCCGGTCCCCCATCCCGGTTGCTCTGTCCTCGAAAGGCCGCGTTTTCACCTCGAGTGGGCCGCCTCGACGCGGATCGTGAGGACGTCACATAGCCGATTTATTGAAAGGAGATCGACATGGCCTCTCAAACCCTCAATGGCCTTACGGTGGCAATCCTGGTAACGGACGGCTTCGAACAGGCCGAGATGACCGATCCGCGTAAAGCGCTAGATGAGGCGGGCGCCGAAACACGGCTCGTATCGCCCAAGGACGGCCAGGTTAAGGCTTGGAACTTCACGGATTGGGGCGAAACCTTTCCCGTCGATGTGCTTCTGGAAAGCGCCCGACCAGAAGCGTTCGACGCGCTCCTATTGCCGGGCGGAGTCATCAATCCCGATAACCTCCGAACGCTGCCAGAAGCGGTTGCCTTCGTGAAGGCGTTCTTCGACGCGGGCAAGCCGGTCGCGTCAATCTGCCACGGGCCCTGGACGATCATCGAAGCGGGAGCCGCTCGCGGGCGGCGCCTTACGTCTTGGCCTTCCCTGAGGACCGACCTCCAGAACGCAGGCGCGGAGTTGGTGGATCAGGAAGTCGTTGTTGATCAGGGACTGGTGACGAGCCGCAAGCCCGACGACATCCCAGCCTTCAATCGGGAAGTCATCAGCCTGTTTTCTAGCACACGCGACCAATCCCGGAAGGCAGGTGCCGAATGAGCGCCGCGGGTGATGCTGGGCCGGACGGAACCTCCTTGCCGAGTCAGGACGGCATTGAGCGAAAGCCGTTTGGTTTTACCTCACGCGAGGTACCGGTGATCGGCCAAGGCACCTGGTACATCGATGATGCGGACCGGTCGACTGCCATCGCCGCCCTCCGCCGCGGTCTGGATCTTGGCATGACCCATATTGACACCGCCGAGATGTATGGCGACGCCGAAGTCGTGGTAGGCGAAACGATCACCGGCCGGCGGGATGAGGTTTTCCTTGTCTCTAAAGTCGTGCCGAGCAACGCCTCGCGCGCCGGCACGGTAGCAGCCTGCGAGCGGTCGCTCACGCGCCTTCGCACCCATCGGGTCGACTGTTATCTCCTGCACTGGCGCGGCCCACATCCGCTTGAGGAGACGTTCGCCGCGTTCGAGCATCTTCGCGAGCAGGGCAAGATCCTATCGTGGGGGGTGAGCAATTTCGACGTGTCCGACCTTGAGGACGCCTGGAAAGCAGGTGGTCAGGGTCTGATTGCTTGCAACCAGGTCCTCTATAGTCTGGAGGAGCGAGCGATCGAGCACGCCGTGCTGCCCTGGTGTGAGGCGCATGGCGTAGCCACAGCTGCCTATAGCCCATTCGGCCACGGGAGCTTCCCGGACGCGCGATCACCGCGCGGCTGCGTGCTGGCGGAGATTGCCGCAAACCACCGGGCCATGGCGCGACAGGTGGCGCTTAGATACTTGGTACGGCACCGATCCTTATTCGCTATCCCAAAAGCTTCCACTCCCCAACATGCGAGTGAGAATGCGGGTGTTGGTTCGCTACCGCTGACCGATGACGAACTCAATCGGATCGATTTGGCCTTCCCGCTCGGCCTAAAACCGAAGAGGCTGCCGATGCTGTAAGCCAGAGGTGTTGTCGCTTTCATCAGCGGGATACTACTGTTTTAAATGTTAAATTAGAAAACGTAGCAGGTCGGAGGTTCACATCCCGTCAAGGCGTGAGGGGGGTGGCTGGATCTCGCGAGCAATCCGCCACGACGACGCCCTAGCATCTTTAATGGAAGTGTTGTTCGATGCATGGCGCATATAGCGGGAATATGTTTGATGCATCTTTGATTAGTGAACATTGCGAAAGTGTTTGTATTAGCTCGATGCATAGCGCATATTGCCACTATATGATTGATGGATCGACCAATGCCGGCCACGAAGAAACAGAGCTATGCTCGATATACGATTGCTGCGGTTAGCGTGCTGGGAAGTATGATCCAGCTCGAACGTAAATCTCGCACGATGACGGCGCAGGAGCTTGCCGGCCGGCTCGGCATAACACGCGGAACTCTTCAGCGGCTTGAACAAGGAGATCCCAAGGTGGAACTGGGCCTTGCCTTTGAGGCATGTACCGTTCTCGGCATTCGCCTTTTCGACGACGATCTTGCTGGTATGACGTTCAGAAACGAAGACCTTCAAAAACGCCTCACGCTTCTACCCAAGTATGCGCGTCCACGAAAACAGACAGCGGTCGACAATGACTTCTAAAAAGCCGCAGCCAACAGAAGCGTTCGTATGGGTGTGGCGATCAGAAAGCCCCGATCCAGTGGTCGCCGGTCGCCTTGCAGTGATGAATGGCGAAATCAGCTTCGTTTATGGTCGATCTTATCTCGAAAACCCGAGCTCGGTTGCCCTTTATCTCCCGGAGTTACCGCTCGAAACGGGCGAGATCAGACCTCTCCATGGTCTTTCAATGGCCAGCTCCATTCGCGACGCTTCGCCCGATGCATGGGGACGTCGTGTTATTCTTAATCGCGCGTTCGGCGTGAAAGGCGGCGAGTTGAATGGACTGGATCTTGATGAACTGACATTTTTACTTGAGTCAGGCTCAGACCGAATTGGGGCGCTCGACTTCCAAGCATCGGCGACACACTGGGGACCGGCCACGCCACTCTTGATCAACTTCTGACCGCTGCAGAGCGAGTTGAGAAAAATCTTCCTCTCAGCCCCGAACTTGATCAAGCTCTCCATCACGGCAGTTCGATCGGTGGGGCGAGGCCAAAAGCCCTAATCGACGATGGTGCACGTAAATTCATTGCAAAATTCTCGAGCAGTTCCGACACTTATAGCGTGGTGAAGGGCGAATACATCGCGATGCGCCTAGCAGCTCTTTCGGGACTTAACGTGGCGCCGGTAGAAATCGTTCGCGCGTCCGGGAAAGACGTGTTGCTTGTTCAGCGCTTTGACCGAGTCCACGCGGGCAACGCTTGGTATCGCCGGTCGATGGTATCTGCCTTGACCATGCTTGAGCTCGATGAAATGCACGCGCGATATGCAAGCTATCAGGACTTGGCGGAAACGATACGCATTCGCTTTACAGCTGTTCCTGAAACATTGAGAGAGCTGTTTTCGCGTCTATGCTTCAATATTCTCGTTGGCAACACAGACGATCATGCCAGAAATCACGCTGCTTTTTGGGATAACTCGTCGCTGACGCTCACACCGGCCTACGATGTTTGTCCGCAACCGCGGGCAGGAGGGGAAGTTGGCCAAGCGATGCTGATCGTTGATCAGGACAGAAGCAGCAAGATCGTAACCTGTCTCAACGCAGCGCCGCACTTCCATTTGAGCCCGGCTCAGGCGATTGAGATCGTCAGCCATCAACTGCGGACTATCGCAAATAATTGGCGGGCATTGTGCGCTGAGGCAAAGCTGGGCGAAGTGGATCGAGCGCTTTTTTGGGGACGACAGTTCCTGAACCCCTATGCGTTCTATGGCCTTGACGGTGAAGCGAGCGAATTGGTGACACTGGCAGACACGATACGGGCTGAGCAAGCATAAGCGGCCATCCCTCCGAAGCTGCGCGCTCAATACAATTAGGCGGTCGATACTTCTGCTAGATTTTCGGAAGCGGCAGCAAGACGGCGATAGCAATTTCGAGGCGATTCTGACGGGCTTCATGCGAAGGCTTTGCAATTGTGACGTTATCGAACTCAATCAACCACTTGGCTGACCGAGGACACGTGTCGTCAGTTCGAATCCTTTCAAGACGGCCAAGTGCTAGAAGGTACTCCTCATGAAGGATCTCGTAAGAGGATAACGGCGTCCCCCCTGTCTCGCGTTATCCGTTCAATTTCCTGATACCCCATGCGCTGGGCAAGGCGCATCGATGGGATATTTCCGACCGCTATCAGACAAGCCGTGTGCTGCTTTCGTCTTTGGTCGAACCATCTCTGGGCCGCGCTCGCAGCTTCCAAAGCGTAGCCACGTCCATGAAACTCTGCTCTCAGTGTCCAAGAGATTTCGATGTTGGTCTGCGCGAGGCTCCCCAGATCGCGTTCGAACATGCCAAATCCCACCTTGCCGACATAAACGCCGCTATCCCGCTCGATCACGGAGAACAGGCCAAATTGCATCAATTGCCAGTGGCCGACATCACGCAACAGCCTGGCCCAAACGTCGCCTCGGCTGAGTTTGCCAATATGACGCGACACTGGCTCCTGCGAGAACATGTCAAATGTCGGCTGATAGTCATCTAGCGTTGGCAAGCGGAGGATAAGGCGGTCAGTATCTATCACGCGTCGCTCTGATTGGGCTTGTTTCGATAGACCGATCCTAATAAGTCTCCGCTATCGAAAGTCTTATAGACAGTCAGCTAATGGGACTGGCTTGTACCAAAAACACTGATGCAATAGCAACCGACCCTTGCAATGCCAGTGCAAAATTCGCCGAGCTATCGTTTCAATTGATTCCGCATTTTTCGCCAGTGAATGAGGTAACCGAAGCCTGGTCCGATCAGCATGCCACCAATTATCCAATGAACGAGCGTTAACGGCTTCTCGTCGGGATTATGGTCGGTAATGTAGAGACAGAGAAAAAAGGCGGCCACACCAACGACGAGCAGAAATAACGGAAAGAGTAGGCTTTTACGAAAACTCTGCATCGAACTTCATGTCCCAAAAAAAGCGCGGTCGGCGCGATGTTTTCCCATATCGAGCGATAAACAAGCTGCGGCACATCTTGCAGTAGCACGCGTCTGCTTTTCGCTAGGCGGCGCCACTGTCTGTGTTGCAACGCGTTCGGTTTCTGCGAGTTTTGCTGGTCTTCAGCCAGAGCCATCCTCTCTTCCTCCTGGTTCCGTATCAGGTGGATCTAGATTAGCATCTGGTTCGCCAACCCGAGGAAGCCACATGTGCGGACGTTGGCAATTCGCGCGATCTCTGACAACCGAAAAGTTAACGCGAAATGCCCGGTTTAGGCCGTTGTCAGTTGAAGCCTGGAGTGACACCGCTGCACTCAACAACGACGCTCCCACTTCTTCAGCAATCAGAGGCGCCCGAAGAAGACGGCCTGTCTTCACCAACATCATCAACAACGTCTTGATCGGTCTCCGCAGCGGGTAAAAAGCTGTTGCTGATCTCCTGGACGGAAGCTGCTGGCTCCCTCTTCCGCTGTGCCCGATGCAGTACAAGTTTGTCATATCGCGACCTAAGGCTGGAGATATCGAATTCGCCACGAATCCATAGCTCCACCCAAGCAAGGAACTCGGGATCACTGTCAATCGGTGTTCCTCTGGCCTCCGCTTTGGTGCGGACCTGGTCGAAGATCTTCCGCCTCTTATCGCTGTCGATCATCAAAGCTGAATCTCCCAATGTCATGTTCACCGTTAATGCGGTTAAAGGAAAACACCGATGCCTTCCGTGTTGATGACATAGATGAATTCCTCCCAAGCCTCTTGGGCAGACGCAAATGAATCGGTCCAATCCGTGACCTGCTCTTCCAGGCTGGTGACCTCCATTTGCCAGTGGTCACTGCCGGTACGGCGAAAGATCTCGACAATGACGGTGATGCCGCTTTCCGTGTACCGGCCAGAAAGTTGTGAACGTTCAAACGGCGAAGGGGCTTGCGTCATGAGCTCGCGCTAAGTGATTGATCAGAGGCTAATATTGCGATTGTTCCGCTTGGCCGCAAGCGGACTCCGGTTGATCGCCGAGAAGAGTCTTATCCCTGCGAAAGCGCCTCTGCCCACGTCGCGATATCTTGGGCCGCGGTTGTAATATGATCTTTGACTGTCAAACCCGAAATCGCTTTGCGTGGTTTGAAATCGTGGTCTCCGTCGTCCAGCCAATTTAGCCGGATGGCGTTACTCAGTTGATAGCCTGCAACTTCCGCTTTCGATCCGAATGGATCCCGCGTTCCCTGGCAGATGAGAGTAGGCGTCGAAAGCTCTGCGAGATGGGCCGTGCGCAGCTTTTCGGGCTTTCCGGTCGGATGAAACGGATAGCCTAGGCACAACAATCCAACGATCATTCCTTCTCTATAAAGCTCGTCTGCGATCATGCTCGCAACACGTCCGCCCATCGATTTCCCGCCTATGACGAGTGATCCCTGCTTGCCGAGTTGCGAGACGACCGCCTTGAATTCGTCTTGGAGAAGCTCTGCCCGTGGGGGCGGCCGACGTTTTGAAGAGGTTCGGCGCGATGCCATGTAATCGAACTCGAACCGAATGATCTTCAATCCATGATCGGACAGCGCCTGTGTGATGGCGTCCATCCACTGGGTGTCCATCGCACCGCCGGCACCATGAGCCAGGAGGATTGTGGTCTTTGTTTATCCGGACCTGCAACCAGAAATCGATGCGTCATGGCAAGCCTACCGATTTTTCTTCATGGGGCCTCATCGATCCGCCGCTGCATCTCGACGTTAGTCATCGCATGTTGCTGATCAAGCAGATATTGCTCGACATCGCCGCCGCATGCTTCCTTGATCTCAGCAATTGTAAAGCCCCCGGACTGGCCGCTCTCGACCAAGACCTTTGCCTGATCGCGAAACTCCGCCTTGTTCTCATAAAACCCAGGTGAATTGATGATCTCCTGGATGCGATCATCCAACCAGTCGTTGATTTCGGCCATCCCAATACTCCTTACATCGATTGGGATCTGGCGCGGGTGAGCGTCATGGCAAGCGGGCAGACGCTTTAATCTGGTGGGAGACCGACCCTTTAATAGTGATCGGGTGGAAGCACTGGCGATTGGAGGCAGGGAAAGCAAGTGTGACATTGGTCACCGTCATCGCTGATCAGCCTTTCGCAGCCCATCGCGGCCATCCTCCGCAATCGAGCGAAAGTAATCCCTGCGCCATGCTTGCGAACAAGGATCTTTCGCTCGAGTTCGTCTAAGCGCTTACACAAGCGGCATTCCACGGCGATGACAGGTATTTTTACCTGTCGAAGCGTTGTGGTCATATCAAGGATGTGGGGCGCATCTCGTTTAGTGGGCAACGCCGCCGCCTATAATGGCCCCTGCCTGACCGCCAAAATTTTCTTGCACCCGGAAATCTCTCCCTTTGCCTTTCCAGCGATCTGATTCAAAAACAGAATCTGCGATTTCACAAAAATTATTGGTTTTGCCGCCTCGCTCGGAGCACCGCTTGCGCTGAGGTCTCGGACTTGCCGAAAGCGATCTCGACGAGGCTGCCAATCTGTCCGCGAAGAACCCATACTGGAACCCGCGTCCCATCGATCGGGATGCGATCTGCGAACTTCTGCAGCGGGCCTGAGAGGGGAGGCCCCCCGAATAGGGCGCGTCACTGTTTGACCTGTCTGGTGGTTCGGATTTGCCAAAGCGTTCACGGGCAGGCGTTCGTCACTGCCATCAAATCTGACGGAGGAAAGTCATGATCCAGTATTTCACCGAGGAAAGCTCAGTCGAGACCGTCAATGCGCGTATGGGCGAGGATATCGACCCGCGTTTGCGGGAAGTCATGGCTTGTCTCGTCAAGCACCTGCACGCCTCTGCCAAGGAGATCAATCTGACACAGGGCGAGAGGGAATATGGTATCTATTTCCTGACGCGCATGGGCCAGATCTGCAGCGGCGAGCGACAGGAGTTCCTTCTGCTCTCCGACACGCTCGGCCTTTCGATGCTCGTCGATGCGATCAATAATCACCGTCCGCCCGGCGCGACCGAGAACACCGTCTTCGGCCCCTTCCGTGTCGCAGGCGCCCCGGTGCGGCAGATGGGTGACATCATCAGCCTCGACGACAACGGAGAAAGCTGCTTCTATGAGGGCACGGTGCTCGACCTTGACGGCAATCCGGTCGAAGGCGCCAGGATCGACGTCTGGTCCGATAATGCCGACGGTTTCTATGACGTGCAGCAGCCGGACATCCAGCCGAAATGGAACAATCGCGGCATCTTCGTCACCGGCGTCGTCCGGCGCTACAACTTCATCGGCATCAAGCCGGTTTCTTATCCGATCCCCGGCGACGGGCCTGTCGGGTACATGCTCGGCCATCTCGGGCGGCATCCTTACCGGCCGGCGCATATGCATTACCTAGTCACCGCACCGGGCTTCCAGAAACTCGTCACCCTCATCTTCGTAGGCGATGACGCCTATCTCGAATCCGACACGGTGTTCGGCGTCAAGAAGACGCTGGTCGCGCCCTTCGAGCGCCTCGTCGATGGTCCCACGCTCTGGCACTCGACTTTCGACTTCGTGCTCGCTCCGCTTTGAAAGGCCGCGTGGCAAACAGTTTCAACCAAGGATGTGAATCATGCCCAACGTAAAGATCTACGTTGACCATACAATCTGAAACGACCGTTCCGATGCGATCAGGGAGACGCTCCTGCCCATTCGCGACCTGCTGTGCGCGGATCTGCAGGTCGACGTTTCGGACTGCCAACTGGCGATCCTGCCGGTGTACGGCCTGCCCGACCAGCCGGCCATCAATCTGGAAGTCATCATTCTGCCGAAGCCGGAACGGACGCGCGAGGTCATCGCCGTCGGGACCCGGTTAAAGGCCACCCTGGCGGAAGCCTCCGGCGGGCGGGTCGCGGTGCGAGCCGCCGCCCTCGATCCGCAGACCTATGTGGCCTTGAAGTAGGCAGGGCGGATCAGCGCCCCCCGAGAACACCCGTCAGACACTTCGTGGCCGGCATTCGACCACGCCCGCAGTAAGATCGGAATAGCCCGGACGCATAATCGGGAGCGCGGTAGCCATCCCGCGCATCAGAGCTTAATCACCGACGTCACTGAGTTCCGCCTCTACCCATACGCGATCATCGTCATGACCAGCCATTCGTTTGGACGGTCGGTTCCTCGTGCCCAAAGCATTGACAACGGACATCAGAGCGGCGGTTCCTCCGTAATCGACGACGAAGACACGACCGCTTCCCGTCTGGGCGATCCCCGGACCTGGCGTGCGCAACGCCTCGCCAGTCTCTATGCGTGGACCGCCACCACCCAGGATCGTGATGTCACCGCCGAAAGGTTGGGCTTTCCGTCCGCTTCAACGGGCGGCAGGACCAGTGCCGGGAAACTCGGATCATCTGCTTGGCGAGGTACGTTCAACAGCGTCTGTTATTGATTCGAGGGTGAGGCTTTTTCCAACCGTGCGACGGCCTTGGGATCGGAAGCCTCCTTGTGAAGCGTGTCCCAATCGTCAGGCGGATTGCCGTCATCCAGCATCCCCTTGAAGACCTTATAAGCGTCCGTTCTGGAGCCGTAGGTCCGCAAGCTGTTTTCGTCGTTCACCCATGCGAAGATGATGACCTTGTTGGTGCTGCTGTAGCGGAAAAAGAGCCGGAAACGACCATTGCCGAACTTGGCGCGAAACCAGTGCTTGCGGTCATCGCCAAGAGTCGCGCCTTGTCGATAGATGGATGCTGTCGGGTCCGATGGCACATTGACGGTGACAAGCTGAACCAAGGACGCAAGCAACTTAGCGTCGGCGGATTTCTGATAATCGTCCGGTTTCTTCGCTTTGAGCGCGGCGCCCGCCTCGATCAGCTTTTCCCATTGATCGAGAAAGAGAGGGTGTGCGAGGACGGTCCAGCCATTGATCGTCGGCATATCAGATCGAAACGTCCCCCTCGATCTCGGCATCGAGATCGACCGTCATGCCCGCCGTCAGGGCAACAGCCCGGTCGAGCAAGGCTTGAGGGAACGGAAGAACTGATTTCTCGGGCTGCTTCGCCATGTCCCGTGCGAGAAATTCGAGAAAACGGTCGATCACGGGATCGGCGGTTTCTTCAATCTCGGCCTTCTGGACATAGACGCGGTGGTGCTCATCAATGAGAAAAGCAATGCGTCCACCATAGTCAACGCCCAGCGCCTGCCGAACGGACTTCGGCACGGTGGTCTGCCCCTTGGCGGTGATGGTGCTTTCTTCTTTCAGCAGGGCTCCCATGGCGGGCCTCCATAAATCGGTGTAGTAGAATGTAAGGAATATTCCTTATCATGTCAAGATTGGCCGTCGCCTTGGTCTGCCAGCCGTTTCTGCGCCTTTACTTCACGTGCTGGCCGACACCGTTCACCAGACGCGCCAAGGCGGAGAAAAACCCGTCATCAAAACGTCGCGTGGCCTTCACGAAACTGTCTCCTGCAATTGCTAGATCGCCGTCATTGCAATTGTGTTTGCACAGGAGATACGGATGTCACAGAAATTGCAGACTACCATCGCGGCCAGCATGATTGCCCTGCTCGCCAACATGGGCGTGGCCGAAGCGGCGACGACGGTGAAATTCTGGCATAGCTTCAACAAGTCAAACGGCGAAGCGCTCGACAAGATTATCGCCGGCTTTGAAACCGCCAACCCCGGCATCGACATTGAGGCCGAATATGTCGGCAGCTATAATGACATCATCGCCAAGCTGCAGGCCGCCATCCCGGCGCGGCGCGCTCCCGATGCCGTAATCCTCGAAGTCACGCGTTACGGCCTGTTTGCCAACAACAAGCTGCTGACAGATCTGACGCCCTATTTCGATGCCGATCCGCTGAAGGCCGATCTGTACGATTATGCTCGCGAAGTCGGCGTTATCGACGGCAAGAATTATGTCGTGCCGTTCAATTCCTCGACGCCGGTCCTCTATTTCAACAAGGATATCTTCGCGCGCGCGGGCCTTTCCGCCGACACGCCGCTGAAGACGTTTTCCGGCATTGCTGCACCCGGCCAGTTCGCACGTTGGGGTCTTGTCATGGCCAATGACAGTGAAATGGTGGACCCGAAGACCGGCGAAATCCTTCTCGACAAGCCCAACACGATCGAGGCCTATCAGTGGATGGCGTCGCTGGTGAAGGACGACAAGGTTGCTTCGCCCGATGGCGTGACTGAAGAAGACAATGGTCGTGACGCCTTCCTCGCCAAGAAGGTCGGCATCATGATGAATTCGACCGGCAATTATGTCGGCTCGAAAAAGGCACTCGGCGACAGTCTCGCCGTCCGTCCGATGCCGTGCAACAAGGCTTGCTCGGTTCCGATCGGCGGCGCCGGCATCGGCATCATGTCGACTTCTGAAAAGGACGTGCAGGACGCAGCCTACAAGTTCATCAGCTACGCCGCATCGCCTGAGGCCAATGCAACGTGGTTTGCCGGCACCGGTTACCTGCCGATCAACAAGAAGAGCGCAGATCTCCCTGTCGCCAAGGAAGCGCTTGCAACCCAGCCGGGCATCGATGTCGCAATCGAATCCCTGCCGGTTGCCCATGGTCGTGCGCGCACCACCGTTGTCACCTGGATGCGCACCACCGAATACAAGATGTGGGAAGCCATGGCGCTCGGTCAGCGCAATGTCGAAGAGACGATGAAGGACTTTGCAGTGCAGACCCGCGCTGAAGAAAAACGCGTCGGCCACTGATCCTCTCTGAAAAGGGCACCGGCAGACGCTTCTGGCGACTGTCGGTGCAATGATGACCATGCTTCGTAAACTCACGCCCTATCTTTTCGTGGCACCGCTGATGATCTTCATCGCGCTGTTCACCTACATCCCCATTCTCGCCAGCATCAATCTGAGCTTTCGCGAATGGAATTTTCTAACACCCGACATGCCCTTCGTCGGTTTTCGCAATTACGAGCAGTTGCTTGCCTCCCGAGACCTGTGGAATTCCCTCTGGGTGACGACACTCTTCGCCGTCCTCTCGGTGCCACTCCGGCTCGGCCTTGCGCTGGTGATTGCCAACTATCTCGTGCGGGAAAGCATGCATGTGCGGCTGCTGCGCGGCGCGTTGTTTCTGCCCTCGGTGACATCCACCGTCTCTATCGCGGTCGTGTTTTCTTGGGTTTTCTCAACGGACTACGGCATGGTCAACGCGTTGCTCGGCACGTTCGGCCTGGGCAAGGTTCAGTGGCTGCAAAATCCGCATCTGGCCCTCTGGGTGCTGATCTTCGTCAACACATGGAAACAGATCGGCTATGACATCGTCATCTATATTGCCGGCCTGCAGGCAATTCCACGCGAGCTTTATGACGCGGCAGCCGTCGATGGCGGCAAGCGTCTGCATGTGTTTCGCCGCATTACCATGCCGCTGGTCATGCCGACCACCTATTTCCTTCTGGTAATCTCGGTGATCGAAGCCTTCCAGGTTTTCACGATCGTCAACGTCATGACGAAAGGTGGGCCGGCAGGGGCAACCGACATGCTCGTCAACCTTCTTTATGAGATCGGCTTCGTGCTTTTCGATATCGGCCGTGGATCGGCACTGGCGGTGCTGCTGTTCATCCTGCTGGTTGGCCTCGCCATACTGAAATCGCGCATCATCGGGCGGAAGGTGCATTATGAAGCCTGAAAACCCCATTCTTGCCGGGCTGGCGCTGGTCGCCGGCCTGCTGTTCCTGTCGCCGGTGCTCTATTCGATCTGGATGTCTTTCCAGACTGTTGACGCCTACTATGCCGGTGAACTCGGCTTCACCCTCGACAATTACGCGCGGGCGGTCGGGCAATACAATTTCGCCCGCTATCTGCTGAACAGCCTGATCGTCTCGGGACTGGTGACGCTTATCGGCATCACCTTCGCCACCATGGCAGCCTACGCTTTTGCGCGGTATTCATTCCGGGGCGGCAATTTCCTGTTCGCGGCCACCGTCGCGACCTTGATGATCCCGAGCCATATCAGCCTCATTCCGAACTATCTGACACTGGCCAAGGTCGGGTTGCTGGACAGTTATGCCGGTCTCATCCTGCCGGCGATTTCCAACGGTTTTGCCGCCTTTTTCCTGCGCCAGTATATTCGCGGCATTCCAAAGGCGCTGGATGAGGCGGCCTATATGGACGGCGCCTCGTCGCTGCAGGTTTTGTGGCGCATCATCGTGCCTTTGTCGCGCCCGGCCATTGCCTCCATGGCGCTCTACATCTTCATCACGGAATGGAACAACTACATCTGGCCGCTGGTCGCCGTCGGCAAGCAGGACCTTTATACGCTGCAAATCGGTCTGGCCCGTCTGTACCGCATCAATCCCGGTGAAGGTCTGATCGACTGGCCGCTGGTCATGGCCGCATCGACCATCACCATTCTTCCCGTTCTCCTCGGTTTTCTTCTGGTGGAGCGCCATCTCGTGCGCGGCATCACCATGGGCGCCGTCAAGTAATCCAGGATATTTTGACATGACACGCATTGCATCCCATCGCGGGGGTACGCTGGAATTCGGCGACAGCACGCCTCACGGATTTGCCGCCACCGCCGCCATGGCGCTCGAAGAAGTTGAGTTCGATCTTCACCCAACGGCGGACGGCGCGATTGTCGTCCATCATGACGCCACGCTCGATGCGACGACGGATATGACAGGCGCCATCGCCAACATGACGCTGGCCGAGGTCAAGGCGGCGACGATCCGTTATGGTGCCGGCAGCCACCCGATGACGCTTGAGGAATTGTGTGCGCTTTATGCGGGCAGCCATGTGAATTTCCGCTGCGAGATCAAACCGGGCACGGACGGGCTTCCATATGAAGGTTTTGTTGCCCCCGTCATTGCGGAACTGAAGCGTCATTCGATGCTGGAGCGCACGACGTTTTCATCCTTCCTTGTCGCCTCCATGGACGAGATTGGCGAGGCGAGCAGCCGTCCCAGGCTCTGGCTTGTCAGTCCGTCGGTCCTGCGGCAACTGGGGCCGGACGCTGTCATCGAGGCGGCGATTGCCCACGGCATTCCTGAGATCGGTGTCCACATCGATACCGCCGATGAGGACCTGATGGCGAAGGTGCAGGCCGCCGGCCTCGATTTCGGCTGCTGGGCGGCCCACAGCCGAGCGCAGATCACCAAGGCGCTCGATCTGGGCGTGAAGGTTTTTACGACCGATCGCCCGACGCTTGCGATCGCCGTCCGTGCCGAGCATCGCGGGGAGGCCTCGGTATGAGCGGGATTTCTCTGCGGCATATTCGCAAGGCTTATGTCAACGGCCCCCAGGTTCTGCACGGCGTCTCACTCGATATTCAGCCGGGCGAATTCGTGGTGATCGTCGGCCCGTCCGGCTGCGGCAAGTCCACGCTGTTGCGCCTTATCGCCGGGCTCGATCGCTGCGAAGACGGCACGATCGAGATCGGTGGACGCCGTGCCAATGATCTGGCACCACAGGATCGCGACATCGCCATGATCTTTCAGAACTACGCACTTTATCCGCATATGACGGTGCGCGAAAATATTGCATTCGGTCTGGAACTGCGCGGCATGAAGAAAGCAGAGCGCAACGAACGGGCGCAGAGTGTCGCGAAAACTCTGCAACTCGAAAGCTATCTCGACCGCAAGCCGGCAGCCCTTTCCGGTGGTCAGCGTCAGCGTGTTGCTATGGGGCGGGCGATGGCCCGCAATGCCTCTATCTTCCTGATGGACGAGCCGCTTTCCAATCTCGACAATGCTCTTCGCATTACCATGCGCACCGAGATCAAGGAACTTCACCGGCAGCTCGGTGCAACCATGGTCTACGTCACCCACGACCAGACGGAGGCCCTGTCTCTGGCGGATCGTATCGCGATCATGAAGGATGGTCATCTTCTGCAGTTCGATCGCCCGGACGTGATCTACGACCGTCCAGCCAATCGTTTCGTGGCAAGCTTCCTCGGCAGCCCGCCGATGAATTTCGTCGCCGCCGACATGCTTCCCGATTGGAATGGGCCAACGGGCCTGACAGCCGGACTACGCCCAGAAATTCTTTCCGTGCATGGTGCAAAGCCGAGCAACACGGCGCTCCCCGCGCGTCTGCTACTGTCCGAGATGACCGGTGCCGACATACTTCTCCATTGCGAAAGCCCGGCTGGACGCTTGACGGTGTCCGCGTCGCGTCATGACCTGCCGAAAAATACCGAACAATTCTGGATTGCTTTCGATCTTGACGGCGTGCTGTTTTTCGATAGCGAGAATGGCGACCGTGTTGATCTTCCGGTTGCAACGCAGTCGTAGCGATAGCCAAGCCTCGAGAATCCGATGGACAAGCAGGATACACCGCTCGCGCTAAGCGATCTCATCAGCCGTCACTCGACGCGATTGACCGATGCCGACACGCGCCTGCTTGATGTGTTGATACAGGACCCGATCCGCGCTGCGCTGGAAAACGGCAAGGATGTCTCTTCGCGGGCAGGGGTCCATCCCGCCTCGGCGGTCAGGCTTGCACGGCGCCTAGGCTTCAAGGGTTATCCGGAATTTCGTGGATTTCTGCAGTCCAGCCTAACTGAAGGCGGCGGCGACTTCGAAAGCCCTGCCGCACGCATGGCCGCACGCCTAGTGAAGGCCGAAAGCGATGGCTTGCTGGCATCGGTACTGGACAGCGAGATCGCAGCTCTGCAGCAGGCGCGCAACAGTGTCTCCGATGCGGATATTCGCGCATTCTCGACAAGCCTTCGCGACAGTCGTCGGATTTTCGTCTTCGGGCGAGGGCATTTTGCGGCACTGTCGTCTCTGATCGCCCTTCGCCTCAACCGATCCGGTTACGAAGCGGTGGATCTCAGCAGCCAGATGCACCAGCTGACCGAAATGCTGTCCACCTTGTCTGCGCAGGATGTCGTCTGGCTGCTCGCCTTCCGAAGAGCGCCGCCGCTCATGCAGGAAGTGCGCGATATCGCGGCGCAACGGGGAGCAAAAACACTTGCTGTGACGGATGTGGGAGGCACAAGGATTGATCCGGCACCCGACCATCAAATCCTGGTGTCTCGAGGTGATCCGGGTGAATCGCAATCGCTCGTGGTGCCGATGACCATCGCAAATGCCGTTATTCTGGACCTCGCCTCGATAGATGACGGCCGTTCGATTAAATCGCTGAATGAGTTCAAGGCATTCAGGGCGTCGTCACGTCTGGCGGTTGGCTAAAAGGACATCTTCGACATTCCTTAATACCCATGCTGATGATCGGTCATGATAAAAATATCACTATTTCAGCTGTTTGGGGGCCGTCGAACATAGCGGCCGACGGTTCTGTTCTCATCAAGAGCTTAAGACGAGCAAGCTGCCCATCTTATCCGTGGATATGAATATGTTGGGGGTAGCCAAGATCTTTAGCGGCCGATCGTAGGAAATCCGCCTTCAGATGCGCTACGACGGCAAGCTTTACCTGATCCGCGACACCTTCAATGGTCTCCGCCTCCAGTGCCTGGCGTGAAAGGCGAGGGCACGGCAGTTGACTGGAAGGATTGCCGACAGGGCGTAAACTTCTATGAGATTGAGCCGTTCGCGGTTCTGCCGGTGGATGAAGCCAAGGTTCGCACCGACGCTCTGAAAACCCTACACGATCTGATGACCGATGAGTATGTGCCTCACGCAATCCGTGCCGATATCGCGAAATACGTCATCGAGAGCCGTATCGGCTGATTATCGAGCCATAGCCTGAAACGAGAAAAGCGCGCCATTGAGCGGGTTTTTGTTTATCTGCTTTTCTTTGGGGCTATGGTGGCGGAATGTTCGTAGATGGTGGATTCGTCAATGAAAATGAGAGCGGTCGCTTTTCTTCTAGCTTCGGCTACATCGGCATCGGCTGCGATGTCTCCGGGACCGCCGCCGTGGTCGTGCAATCCCATCGCGGCATGTAACGCAACTGATTTTTGCGTTTCACTGATGTCGTTCCCTTTGAGGTTCAGCCTTGCCCGTGTCGAAGGCGATCAGACGAAGTACGATCTTAGTGGAGTGGGTGGGGCAACAACTTCTGCACTTGAAATGCCGTCGTTGGCTGATGCGAAGCGATTTATCGAGACAGACGAAACTTACGACCGGATGCCGTACCTCTTAGTCCGGAACGAACTCGTCAGTGACAGCAACGGTTTCTGGCTACTTTCGTCATACACGCGAGCCGGGAAGCGCCATATGGGTGATGACAGGCTGCTGATTTCTTGTAATCGGATACGGCACTAGGTCACCTTGTGGTGATGCGCCTCACCGCATCGAGCGACGCCGCGAAAGAATCGTTTGCACGCGCCTCAATCTCTGCCGCATCGCCGGTATCGGTCTCCAGGTCGAGCGTATTGATAGCATTCCAGCTTGCCGCCTGTTCCATCTCGGATTTCATGATGTCGCGGGATAGCTTAGCGTTGGCAGCAGCAAGGACTTGGGCATCGGAGATCATCTGCTGAATGGTCCGCTCGTTCAGCGACACCGCGTCTTCGAGCCGGATGTTGTTCGCCTTCAGCACGTCGATCGTGGCTGCATCCCGGCTGGACTGATACCCCCAGCACCCGCCCATGATGCCGATTACAGCAATGAGACCGACAAAAATATAGAGCGTGCTGGATTGGAGCATGCCGGTATTTATCGGGCTAGGTGCGTTGATCGGCATTGGTACAAATGTGTTGTTGCAGCTAGATTTAGTGTTTCTTGCGGGATTTTGTCAGAATATATGGAATGTCAGCATTCTTCAGCAGTGAGGCTGGCATGGAACTCATCTGGAAAAAAGGCGTCGACGTGAAGATCGCAATAGCTCCGCGATCGGTGCTCATTGTGTCGGCGGTCGTATTTAGAAGCTACACGCCCGAACAACTCGCGTCGTTGTCCACTATTGTGCGTTCGGTTCTGTGGTAAGTCGAAGCGATTTAATATGCTTCGATGCGATCCGACACATCACCATGCCCGGCACAGATGGACGATCTCCCGATGGAACCGGTCAATGCCCGTGATCTGCGACTATCGCTTTGATGACCGGCGATGACGAGCAATAGTTTTGCCAGTCCGATTCCATGACGCGCTTACGTTTGCGGGAAGTGCCTTTCAGCGGTGGTAGTGTTTTGGTCGATGTGAACTGCTTCTTGCCAACGTACTTTTTGCCGTTGATCCGGTCGGTCAGCACATATACGAACCCGACGTGATTGCCGATGTGGGCGCTGGTGAACGGCTCACCGCGATAAATCCAAGTAATATGCGTCGTCCTCTAAAACGCATATTTATCCAGCCGCCATTATTTACGCTGATGAGTAAGCCTTAATGTATGTTCTGTGAATATTCGCTGTAGGTGCTGTGGATGTTCGCCTGTTGTTGGCGGCGGTTATCAGTATTTGCACTGTCGAATAAAAAAAGACGCGACGAATGGTCGGGCCTGATGGAGGTTCAAAGCACTTTCCACCTAGAGAGCACTAAAAAGCGTGACTGCAGACAACCCGACCTACTGAACGAGGTGGTTATCTAGCGGCTTCATCATCGCCTTTAGTTCTGAATAGCCGCGAAAACCGGCAAGCCAAAGATTGACGAGATCGCGTGCCAGTTCGTCCAAACTTGGATCAGGCGCAACGATGCCGCGATCCAAGCGAATTTCTTCCAGCACGGCTTTGAGTGTTGTGAGATCGGCTGGTTCCAGCGCTTCGAATGCCGTAAAGTACATCTGCGGTGCCTCATTTTCGCCATAACCTACCAGAGGTTTGGGGTAAGCGAAAAGATGCGAGAAGTTGCAATAGCTTACATGTGATTGCCTTAATCGATGTTGACTCCGTCGCGCGATAAGAACATAACAGGAACATAATCCTATTTTGGAGGCTGTTATGTCTGCTGCTGTGAAGATCGAAAAAGCTGAAGCCGACATCGACAAGGCTCAGATGATCCTTGATGCGTTCGGCGGAAACGCATTGGCGGCACTTAGGTCAGTGGTTGCAGATGCTGAACATCTTTGCGCTGAACTGGAAACGGCAAGCTTGTATCTGAGCAATGGTGCCGCTGGTGGCTGGACGCCATCGTTTGAGCGTGATCGGTGATGGAGGCGATCGAAGCTGTCCTTGAGCAGTTGCGGGCGCTTAACGCGAAGCCGGATACGCCGATCAGCATCTTCGACATCGGTATTCCGATGATCGGAGCAGGGTACAGCCAAGACCGGATTTTGAACGCGTTGTATTATCCTGAGAGCAAGAAGCAAATCGAATTGCTTCCGGGTAAGCGGCTTAGGCTAATTTAGCTGTTATTCACTCATGTTTCTTGACAAGTCGCACTATTCGCCCAAATATTCGGCATCTGCTTAAAAATAAGAGCAAGACGGCAGTATAGGAGCAAATCATGGCTGTCGATATCCTCGCGAGCGCTCCATGGCGCGCGCCTGTACTCGTGCGAATTGGTCACGGCTCATCGGAGCCTGTCGAAAGTGCGTCTGACGCGATGCATTATCTGCAAAACCGGTGGCCTCATGAACGCGGTGATCACTATCGCCGCGCGATGAACGTCTGCAAAGAAGCAGCGCAAGGGTCTGTGCCGACTGAAGTTGCGCGGGAGGCGTTCATATCCGCAGCGATCGAAGCTTACGTTCTCGCTTGATTTACGGGGGAGTGCTCTCTGCCGCGCGGGGTGAGAGAGGTGCGCGGCAGAGAGGCACCGAACAGTCATTGCGTTAGAATGACTGTCGCTTTAGCGAACTGAGATTGTTGTTCGGGGTTCCGTTCGCTAAGCAACTTTTTTGGCTGATACCCCTGCCGCCGATGTAGAGGTCAGCGACAGGGAGTACCACAGCCCGACCACGGCAATGGAGCGGGCTATCTAAAGACAGGAACCCCCTGCCGGAGGGGGACAACGGCAAGGGGCCTTGGAGATCGGTAGGTAGCAATGATTACCGATGCATGCCTAACCGCGCGATCTCGACCGAGTTCCATCGGCAAAAGAAAACCCCACTGCAGAGCGCAGCGGGGTGAGGATAGCCAATCTGAGAGGGGACAAAACAGACCGGTAGCCAAAGAACGGCGGTTGTAGCGATTGGTTCCCTCAACGCAAAAGGGTCCGGAAGCGGAAGCCGCCGAACCCTCAGTATGCAGGAGACACATACGTCTCTATTTAGTCGAGCAAGCTAACGTGCTCGATCAGCCTCTTCTTGTTTTGGGCGTGGTCCATAGCGACTTTCAGGAAGCCGAAGTCCTTGCACCACTTGATCAGCTTGTCGTAGTTCGCGAAGAATTCGTCACGGGCTTTTCGGTCGTAGACGAGCGTTTCAATGTTAGAAGACATTTCATTTCCTTTGGAAGGAAACGATGACGCTTCATCATATAAAGATGGCTCTCAGAGCCTCACGTTGGTCATGGAGTTTCGATGTTGGGGGATTAGTTCTTTTCGTTGTCTTGTTCTTTTTTGATTGGTGCGGCTGCTAGAGCCTTTTCGATAGCCTCCTTCTTCTGCTTGAGGGTGTATGCGTTGCCGGACTTGCCGTAATAGTGGAGGTGACCACCAAGGCTGTGACCGCTGATCGACGCCTTGATGCCGAGATCGACGCCGCTGATTTTCAGCAGGTCATCCATGCGGTGACGCGCTGAATAGAATGACTTGCCCGGTGTGACCGTGGTGAAGAACGGGCTGAAAATCTTGTTGATGCGTGATGGACCTTTGTCGTCCTGAAACTTGGGAAATCCGTTCGGGTACTTCTTCAGGATGGCGATGCCTTCGGCGGTGACGATCGGCAAATCTCTATGTCTGTGGATTTCGACTGCTCAACTTCTCGGTCCTTTCCTGATGGCTGACAATGGAGTCGGCTTGTAGATTGTAGGAAGATTATGCTTCCGAGATCGTGGGTAGTCGGTTCGTTCGGACATTCGCGCGTGCTGCTCAAACTTACCGGAAGGCATAGGTCATGAGTTCGGACCTCATCAAGAGGTGGTGGTCATCCGCATTTCAGCTTGCTTAATTCCTGATATGAGACGCAGGCTTCCGGACGCCTGTGTCTAATGTTTGCCTGCGCTACGGGATGGCGACCCAGCCGTTGTTCCGTTCTTTTCGAAAGCCTGCCGCACCTCCTTCCGCGGCAGGCTTTTTTGTCTTGGGGACTGGCTGATGAGAACCCGGGATCGAGCTGCTGTCCTTGCCCTTTTTTCGCTGTTGAGCGACGAAAAGGTGATCTTAGCCGCACCGGCCGTCTGAACGGTAGACCGAGGCGAGCAGGGTCTCTGCAATTTCCAAGATCGACGTAGTCAACCGGCGATCGGATCCTTGTTGAGGAAACGCTCCAGATCCTCGATGCTTTTCATGACAGCCTCGAAATCAGGCGGTGTCGCAAAGATCATCGCCGACATTCTGTCGTAGTCGGTCGCCAGTTTCTTGCGCATATCGGCGGTCGGCAACAGCCGGAAACTGCCGGGTACTGCCCGATCATAGCGATGGTCCGGTGCACGGAACATCAGTTCCTTGTGCTGCCGGCACGCTTCGGCAAGATCGAGCATGGATGCCGTCGCCTTTCCGTAGTCTGGATGCGTCCAGATCTGATGAACATCGTAATAGTGGCGCGAGTATCGATTGAGGTCGGGGACCTTTCTTTCCGCATTCTGGTCCGCGTTTCGTTTCTCGGTCATTTCCGTCATGGCATGAAGGATGAGGACCTTTTCCCAGAACGTCCGCTCGGGCTTGACGGTCATCACATTGGAGATCGTGAGATCCGAACTGGCCGGCATTTCGGATGCTATGTAGGGGACGATTTCTCGCCTTTCGGCTGGCACCGGATCCGGGCGTGCGCCGCCTTCGATGCGCACCGCCGCCTCGACGTAGCCGCCGCTGGTATCAAAGACGCTTCTGTATCCTAGGCCGCGTCCCCATAAACGGGGTTCATCTTGTCGGCGGTGTGTGATTCATATGTGGAACGGCCCGGTTAGCAAGGTATTTTCCTCGTAAGTCTCCATCGGACGGCGCATTCATATGTTCGGCCTG
>Ga0268255_10000501_pt1 | contig 26967 bp, 16 predicted proteins | sample AgamicOrMarz_FD_200256 | JGI IMG/M metagenome (GOLD analysis project Ga0268255, IMG submission 200256) | Agave microbial communities from Guanajuato, Mexico - Or.Ma.rz (v2) (version 3) | ecosystem: Host-associated > Plants > Phyllosphere > Phylloplane/Leaf | place: Guanajuato, Mexico...
CCTTATTCTCCCTTGAGCTGACCCGCTTCGGTACGCTGCTGGCCCCGCTCTGGTTCCCGACCTCCATTATGATGGTGGCGTTTTACCGCCACGCGGGAAAAATGTGGCCCGGCATCGCGCTTGCCTGCTCGTTCGGGAACGTGCTGGCCTCGTGGATGCTGTTTTCGTGGGACTCCGTCAGCCTTACCTATCCCGTTGTAAACATCATCGAGGCCAGCATTGGTGCGATACTGCTGCGCAAGCTGCTCCCCTGGTACAACCCGCTGCAAAACCTGAACGACTGGGTCCGCCTGGCTATCGGTAGCGCCCTCATCCCCCCTCTCATCGGCGGGGTGCTGGTCCATTTTCTGGTGCCGAGCGCAGAGCCGCTGCGTACCTTCCTCGTCTGGGTCTTGTCAGAATCCATCGGCGCGCTGGCGCTGGTCCCGCTCGGATTGCTGTTTAAACCGCACTATCTGCTGCGTCATCGTAACCCCAGGCTGCTGCTGGAAACGCTAGTCACGCTGGCCGTAACGCTGGTTCTGAGCTGGGCGGCGATTTCCTGGCTGCCCTGGCCGTTTACCTGCGTCATCGTTCTGCTGATGTGGAGCGCCGTGCGCCTGCCGCGCATGGAAGCCTTCCTGGTCTTTCTAGTCACCGTGATGATGGTTTCGCTGATGATGGCGCGAGACCCGATCGTGATATCGCCGCAAACCACCGTCGTCATGTTCAACGCCCCCTGGCTGCCGTTCCTGATGCTGCTTTTGCCCGCTAACGTGATGACGATGGTGATGTATGCGTTTCGCGCCGAGCGTAAACACATCACCGAGAGCGAAGAGCGCTTTCGCAATGCGATGGAATATTCCGCCATTGGTATGGCGCTGGTCGGCATTGAAGGCCAGTGGCTGCAGGCTAACAAAGCGCTGTGCAATTTTCTCGGCTACAGCCAGACCGAGCTCCAGTCCCTCACCTTTCAGCAGCTCACCTGGCCGGAGGATTTGAACACCGACCTGGAACAGCTGGAACAGCTGGTCAACGGGGAAATCAACACCTACTCCCTGGAAAAACGGTACTACACCCGTAGCGGAGAGGTTGTCTGGGCCCTGCTCGCCGTCTCCGTTGTGCGCCATGCCGACGGCACCCCGCTCTACTTTATCGCTCAGATTGAGGACATTAACGATCTCAAGCAGACCGAATGGGTTAACAAACGCCTGATGGAGCGGATTACGCTCGCCAACGAAGCCGGCGGGATCGGCATCTGGGAGTGGGATCTTGAGCCGGACGTTATCAGCTGGGATAAGCGGATGTTCGAGCTTTACGAAATTCCGCCGCACATCAAGCCAACCTGGCAGCTCTGGCACGAGGCGATGGTGCCTGAAGATCGCGAACATGCCGAACAGGTGCTGCGCGATTCGCTGATGGCGAGGCTGCCGTTTAAGCTGGAATTCCGCATTCGGGTGAAGGAAGGCGTTCGCCACATTCGTTCTCTCGCCAATCGGGTGCTGAACAAGCATGGTGAGGTGGAGCGCCTGCTCGGGATCAATATGGACATGACCGAGGTTAAAGCGCTTAACGAGGCGCTGTTCCAGGAAAAAGAGCGGCTGCACATCACGCTTGATTCCATCGGCGAAGCCGTGCTCTGTACCGATATCGACATGAACGTCACCTTTATGAACCCGGTCGCGGAGGAGATGAGCGGCTGGCCGCAGGCAGAGGCCATTGGGCAGCAGATCCTGAAAGTGCTGCATATTACCTTTGGGGAAAATGGCCCGCTGATGGAGAACATCCACAGCGGCGATATGTCTCGCTCCGACATCGAACAGGACGTGGTGCTCAACTGCCGCACCGGCGGGAGCTTCGATATTCACTACAGCATCACCCCGCTGAGTACGCTTGACGGGCAAAACATCGGCTCCGTGCTGGTGATTCAGGACGTTACCGAGTCGCGCAAAATGCTGCGCCAGCTGAGCTACAGCGCTTCCCATGACGCCCTCACCCACCTGGCTAACCGCGTCAGCTTTGAGAGCCACCTCAAGCGCCTGCTGCAGACGGTGCAGGAGACGCGCCAGCGCCATGCGCTGGTGTTTATCGATCTCGACCGCTTCAAAGCGGTGAACGATACCGCCGGCCACGCGGCGGGCGATGCCCTGCTGCGCGAGCTGTCGTCGTTAATGCTGACCCTGCTGCGCTCCAGCGATGTGCTGGCGCGTCTGGGCGGGGATGAGTTTGGGCTGCTGCTGCCGGACTGCAATGTCGAAAGCGCCCGGTACATTGCCGGGCGCCTGATCCACGCCATCAACAACTATCACTTTATGTGGGAAGGCCGCCTGCATCGAATCGGCGCCAGCGCGGGGATCGCGCTGATAGACGACGGTAATCACCAGGCGGCGGAAGTGATGTCGCAGGCCGATATTGCCTGCTACGCCTCGAAAAACAGCGGCCGTGGCGTGGTGACGGTGTACGAACCGCAGCAGGATCGGATCCACAGCCCCCGAAGCATGATGTCGCTGGACGAGCAGTGGCACATGATCAAAGACAACCACCTGCTGATGATTGCCCGCAGCGTCGCCTCACCGCGTATTCCGGAAAGCTGTAACTTCTGGCTGATCTCGCTCCGCCTGTGGACCAGCCAGGGAGAAGTGCAGGAAGAGCATGCGTTCCGCTCCGGGCTGGCAGAGCCCGAGCTGCTCCACGCGCTCGACAGACGGATCTTCAGCGAATTCTTCCGGGCGTATGCCGCACAGGTGGCAGCAAAAGGCATGGGCGTTGCCCTCCCGCTCTCACTGGCCGGCCTGGCCAGCGTCACGCTGGTGGATGAACTGCTCGAGCTGCTTGAGAAAAGCCCGCTGCCGGGCCGTCTGCTGCATCTGACGATCGCCGTTGAGGTGCTGCACAGCCCGGACGAAAACGTGCATCAGAGCCTGCAAAAACTTCGTCATGCGGGCTGTCGGGTGGTGCTAAGCCAGGTGGGACGCGATATGGACGTCTTTAATCACCTCAGCCCCAATATGGCGGACTATCTGATGCTGGATGCCGAAGTGGTGAGCAACGTGCACGGCAATCTGATGGACGAGATGATGGTGACCATTATTCAGGGGCACGCCCAGCGTCTGGGGATGAAAACCCTTGCCGGACCGTGCAACCAGCCGATCATGATGGACACGCTCTCCGGCATTGGCATTGATTTTATCTACGGCGATACCATTGCCGAACCGCAGCCGCTGGAGCTACTCCTGAACACCAGCTACTTCGCCATCAATTAACGGTGACCAGCCGTCGGTATACCAGATGTGTAAAAGCGCATAAGAGCGCCACGGCTGCCAGCGCTCAGCGTAGCGGCGGATCTGCGCGGGGGTCATGCCGCTGAACCGCTGTTTAATCAGGTAGTCATCCGGCAGGAAGACATCCTTCGCCTGCCAGCCGCGCAGCGCCAGATAATTGGCCGTCCAGCGCCCGATCCCCGGACGCTGCTGAAGCGCCTTCATCCCGGCCTCAATATCCTCAGGCGGAAAAAGCGGGAATTCTCCCTCCACCACCGACTGCGCAAGATGAATCAACGACTCCGCACGCTTAACCGGCATGCCCAGCGCCTTCAGCGCCAGCGGGTCGGCTGCCGCCAGCGCCAGCGGCGTGGGGAAACAGGTATAGGCCGGAGCGTCCTTCACCGGCTCACCGCACAGCGCCACCACCCGCGAAGCCAGTTTCGCCGCCATCGCCACGCTCACCAGCTGCCCGAGAATGGCCCGCACGCCCTGCTCGTAGGCATCCATGGCTCCCGGTAAACGTAAGCCAGGCCGCGCAGCGCCGAGCTCGCCCAGCGCATCCGCGATTTGCTTTGGATCGCAGGCGAGATCGAACAGGCGTTCAATACGTTCGAGACAGCGCGGCGCCACCGGCTCCAGGCCCGGGCTGAGCGCCACCGTCAGCGTATTGCTTTGGGTATCCGGCGTAACGCGAAATATCCCCTGATGCCCTTCGCAGGCAAAGCTGCGCTCGTAATAGCGTTCCGTGACGGTTTCTACGCCCGTCACCGCACGCGCGCCGAGAAAGCTAAACATCCACTGCCAGTCGTAAGGGGGTTGCCAGTTCAGGGTGTACATCGCATCTCCTTTTCAGTTCTCTCCAGCATAAACCGATTGCGCGCGCGACGCCTTGCTTTCATATTCCAGTTGTCGCCGCGCGGACATTTCGCTAAAGTCTCGCCCCTTCTCACCGGCATGGGGACTCCTGCGTGTTTATTGGATTTGACTACGGTACCGCAAACTGTTCGGTTGCGATTATGCAAAACGGACAACCACAGCTCCTGAAAATGGAGAACGAGAGCACGCTGCTGCCCTCGATGCTCTGCGCCCCAACCCGTGAAGCGGTGAGTGAATGGCTGTTCCGCCATCATCAGGTGCCCGCCACGGCGGCGGAATCCCAGGCGCTGCTGCGCCGCGCGGTCAGCTTTAACCGTGAAGAAGACATCGACGTTACGCCGTCCAGCGTGCAGTTCGGCCTCTCTTCTCTCGGGCACTATATAGAGGACCCGGAGGAGGTTTACTTCGTTAAATCGCCAAAATCATTCCTCGGTGCGAGCGGCCTGAAGCCGCAGCAGGTGGCGATGTTTGAAGACCTGGTGTGCGCCATGATGCTGCATATCCGCAATCAGGCGCAGACCCAGGTGCCGGACGCCATCACTCAGGCGGTCATTGGCCGCCCGATCAACTTCCAGGGGCTGGGCGGTGATGACGCGAACCAGCAGGCACAGGGGATCCTGGAGCGTGCTGCGCACCGTGCGGGCTTCCGCGACGTGGTGTTCCAGTATGAGCCGGTTGCGGCAGGACTGGATTTCGAAGCCACCCTGACGGAAGAAAAGCGCGTGCTGGTGGTGGATATCGGCGGGGGTACCACAGACTGCTCGCTGCTGCTGATGGGCCCGGAGTGGCATAATCGTCGCGATCGTGAAAACAGCCTGCTGGGGCACAGCGGCTGCCGCGTGGGCGGTAACGATCTGGATATCGCCCTGGCCTTCAAGAGCCTGATGCCGCTGCTCGGCATGGGCGGGCAAACCGAAAAAGGGATCGCCCTGCCGATCCTGCCGTGGTGGAATGCGATCGCCATTAACGACGTTCCCGCACAGAGTGATTTTTACAGCACCGCTAACGGTCGTTTCCTCAACGAGCTGGTGCGCGACGCGCAGGACGCCGAGAAGGTCGCACTGCTGTATAAGGTGTGGCGTCAGCGCCTTAGCTACCGCGTGGTACGCACCGCCGAAGAGAGCAAAATTGCGCTCTCGGATCGCGCGGAACACGCCGTTTCGCTGCCTTTCATCAGCGACGATCTCGCCACCGCGATTTCTCAGGATGGCCTCGAAACCGCGCTCGCCCAGCCGCTGCAGCGCATTCTGGAGCAGGTGCAGCTGGCGCTGGAAAACGGCAACGAGAAGCCGGACGTAATTTACCTGACGGGCGGTAGCGCCCGCTCGCCGCTGATCAAGAAAGCGCTGGCGGAACAGCTGCCGGGCATTCCGATTGCCGGGGGCGATGATTTTGGATCCGTGACCGCAGGGCTGGCGCGCTGGGCGCAGGTGATGTTTAGTTAAAACTACGCTCGCCCCTTATACGGGGCGAGCGAATTCAGGGTGCGGTAAGGCGGGGATTGTCCTGCATTTCCTGCCCTGGAGACTTCTTTTCCCGGACGGGCCTCGCAATATTTTCACACCGCTTCATGAAGCCTTTAAACTCCGCCAGCGCCACCGGGGGCATAAAAAAGTACCCCTGCTGGTAGTCGACCTGATTATCCACAAGCCAGTCGCGCTGGTAGTCATACTCCACCCCCTCGGCCACGGTTTGCAGCCCCAGAATGGCGGCGAGGTTTATTATCGACTCCAGCATCGGCAGCGACTGCTCATGCGCGTGGATGCCGTTGATAAAGGTCTTGTCGATTTTGATCACATCGAGTTCAAGCTCGTTCAGATAGCAAAGATTCGCATACCCCGTGCCAAAATCATCCAGGGCAAACAGTACCCCACGATTGCGCAGGGAGCGGATCAGCTCCTTTATTGCCGGAGTGACCACCAGCGTCTGGTTCTCGGTTATTTCGATCATCAGCCTTATCGGTAACGATTCCGTTAACTCTAAAAAGTTGAGGCACTCCCAGTAAAAGACGGGATTGCTCAGGCTTGAAGGGCTTACGTTAAAGGCGACAAAAAAAGACTGTCCGTGCCGGTGAATGCTGTGATTCAAGTCGCTGGCCACCTTATTCATCAAATAGCTGGTCAGCTCATTAATCAGCCCGCTTTTTTCCGCGAGCGGAATAAACTCACGCTGGGAGATAGCGTAATTATGACCCAACGGCCAGCGCGCCAGCACCTCTACCCCGCTCAGCTCTCCACTGCTGCCCATAATAGGTTGATAATATGGAATAATCTCCTCATTTTTCAGCGCCAGGCTCAATCGATCGGTCTCGTTATTATCACAGACATAGCGCGGCGGTTTTTCATTTCCACTTATTCTCTCTGCCAGCAGGCCGTTGCGGGAAAGGAAAATAATAGACTCGTTGAAATTATCAAATTCCAGACGATGGGTTATTTTATCCCGATAGCGATAAAGCGATTTCACCGCCAGCGAATTCGCCCGGCAAAATTCCTCCTGGCCGGTTCGGGTGAATGAGGCATTGAGCATCTCCTGTTCAAAATCGCTCAGGCGAAATTCATCCACAAGGCCTATTCTGGCGGGCGCACCGTTTTCAGTGTTCGCCATCAAAATCTGCTTCAGCGAATCAATGATGTCATCAGCGTCCAGTTTGGCATCGATACACTCCGCGTATTCAAAGCCTCGGTTAATACATTTATTTTCACTCAGCCTAATAACCACACTCTTGATATTAATAAACTGGCTGCTGTTTCTTTGCAGCCACCGTTTCACCAGGCCAAATGGCATTCGGCTATCAATAATTAACAGGCAGGTTTTGTACTGGGGCGTGGAGATATCAGAATCGTTGATGTAGGTTCCGGTATCTACAAGTATCAGATTAGGTAAAAAATGACCTAATCCCTGAGAAAAGATAAATGTCATAACTCAGCAGGAAGACCTTTTTCGTGTTCATAATCATCACCATCATGGTTTTAATTGCAAAGGCTACCCCTCCCTCAAATAGAGAGAACATTCACAATTGATTCTGTTTCCAACGATATACATGTCAGATAATTAATATTATCAATGCAAAGCTAAGGAAAGCTTTTTATATCCCCCGGGCTACGGTTGCGGTCAGAGTTAAAATGATAAGAATATTCCCATCAGCAGAACAGGGAATTTTCTTAGCTGCGGCAAGTACAAACAAATGCCCTTACATTCACAACCGGACAAACTAAAATCCCATAAATAAACCAACAAACAGAACATAACACCTGTAAATCAGTGTAAAGCAGAGAATCACTTCGCACGGCAGACCATCAGCGTGCGGCGCAAGTCCCTGATACCATACACATTATCGTCGATATGGATAACCTTGTAATAAAACATCTTCTGCTTTGACATCAGCAGGTCTGTTATCGCGTCGGGCAGATCGTCATTATCGTTCTTGACTATTGCCAGGCGCTCTGTACGCAGATATCCGTCGCTATCCTTTTCTAAAAAACGCAGCGACGTTGTGCGATTCACGGCGTACTGTTTATCATTTACGTCCAGTACGCCCACCTGTGACAGCATCCCGTCTTTTTCTGAAGAGATCCTGAAAACCTGGAGAACCTCTCCCTTTATTTTTATCCCGTTTTTTTGCGTGTCCAGATCGAGATGATATTTAGAGGTACAGACCAGCGCCGCTGGGATTGCCCCGCGGTGAAGTACAATGAAGAACAGCGCGACCAGCGCGGCCATGATGCTAATAAAAATAATTTTGGCACTCATACGCCACCCTTTTTTCATCCATCATACAAACACTGAAAAAATGTTCTTTCAGTTTATTTCCCTTAGACAGGCTGTTATCGTCATAAAATATGATGGCTTTCTTCGTGCCATTACAAATGGCATTAAAACCTTTCCATCTATTCGAATGCAGAAACTTAAAAATTTTCTCCGACGAATTATCATCCATCGTATATACTTCGCAGACTCCGGTATTTGAAACATGCACCACGCCGTCGTTACTGCGAAACATTACGGTGAGAAAAATACCCACACCGCCCACTAAAACCACGAAAAAAACAAACCAGACAAAAAATGTTTTGTTCCAGGGAAACGTCACTGCATGATTAACATTCGTTACGTCTTCCTCAGTAGCATCCAATATATCTTCGCGGTTATCGTCGATCTGCGCCTGAAAAATAAAGCCTTCTCGCGGAATGGTAATGATAACACCATCAATCCCCAGCGCAGAAAACCCCTTGCGTAACAAACTAATGCTTTTATTAAGACTATGTCCGGAGGGATTCATGCCATACTTAGCCCAGACTTCTTCAATGATCAGTTCGCGACTTAATTGGCGAGCATTGTTTGTAATAAAAAAATCCAGTAACCTCGCCACCGAAGCGGAAAGAACAAGTTGTTGATCTTTTACGTTCAATTCTCGTTTCTCAGAGTCGTACAAAACCCGACCATTAATTATCTTTCTCATCCAGACAAACTCTTAAATTTTCTTTCATTATACAAGCAAGCTATACAGAGTATATTTACCTTATACAGGTTAGCAATATATGAATATTTTTATTTAGATTTTATGAGTCGGGTTTAAAACACGCGTTGCCAATAGGGATATACTTGTGTAAAGCGACAATGAATTTTTTATTTTGTTTTTTTAACCCGCTGCTTCGATACGTTTCTCCGGGGAGAACGTAACGGATAGTGGCCTCATCATCCGTTGAATTGCACCCCAGCTGCACAATGATTTTAAAAAAGGTGTTCCCGGTATTTTTAAGCACCCCGGCCTGCTCATCCAGGGTATAGCGCAGGTCGATTTTTCTCGGGCGCACCACCAGTATCGTATCCAGGGCGATAGCCGGTATCGCTTCGCTACTTTTCCCCCCGTTGCGTTCCGGGAACATCGTGACGGGCAGCTCCGTAAACTGCACCCGGTAATAGCGCTCCTTGTCATCCTGCGGGCCGCGGTAGAAAATCTTAAAAAACTCCCCGGCATCCGGCGCCAGCGAGAACGTCAGCGGCGCAAAAATCAGCTCCCCTTCTTCTATATCCTGGCGCTTCTCCCCGCCCGGCCCGGGCTTATCAATTTTCACCGCAGAAATGCGATACACATTCTGCTTTTTGCTGTCGTTAAAAATGCGTTTGCTGATGAATGACTTGTCCGCAGGCATCTCGTAAATCGTGGAGTCGAGATACAGGGCGTGCGCTGAAAAGCTCAGCAGCGCCGCACTGATGATTGCCGCATACCAGCGCTTCATTTGGTGACACCCAGCCAGTTCGCGGTGACTTTGATTTCGCCGCTGGCGCTAACCACGCCTTCCCAGTCGGAGCCGGCAACCGTCAGCGCCGAGAGGGAGTCATTCATCGGGAACAGCAGCGATAAGCCGGTGCTAAAGTAGCTTCCGTCGTCGGTGTTATTCGCATCCCACGGCGTTTGCTGCCACAGCGCATCGTTGAGGCTGATGGGCGCGTCGCCGCAGCTGTTGCGCACCTGCGTCATGCTGCCCGACTGGTTGCTGTACTGCAGATACGCCGGGATCGGCACGCTGATCCCGCCCTGCGCGGAGGTAAACAGGCAGTACGGCGTATTGTTAATGGTCGTGGTGTCCCCCGTGACCTGGGCGGTAATACTGTCCGCCTGACGCGGGCCGGAAACGGTGACGACATAGTCCATGCCAATCGGGGTATCATCGCCGATGGTGCCGCTGCCGCTTGCCGACGTGGTGTTATTCGACGAGACAATGCTGATTCCATACTCCTTCGGAATAATGTTCAGCTGCAACGATGGCGTGAACTCGTAATGCCCCGACTCCGGCGTTAAGCTATTGCGGAAGGCAAAGGTAAAAGGCTGGCTGTTGGTAATGCTGTAGCCCGAGTCGACAAGGTTTTTAAGAAACGTCTTCGACAAAAAGAGATAAACGTAGTGGCCGTCCGTTGAGAAGACATTGTAATAGGCCGTCGTCGCGCTGAAGTTATACCAGTTCGAGCCGTTGCCGGAATAACGCACCGTTGACGCCGCCGGGGTAAAGCCCAGCGCGGTGGAATCGATATAGGCCCTGAAGGTGAGCGAGGCGGTCAGGTTCGCGGTCTGCTGAAGGCTGTAGCTGACCATTTTGCAGATGACGCCGCTTACGTTTCCGACAACCCCCAACTCGCAGGCGCCGGAGTCATTGGTAATGCTTGGCGTCCCGTCGCTGGCGATCCACAGTTCCTGGAAAGCGCTGGTAGATTCCAGCGCCAGATGGCCGCGCTTGGTTAAGGTGTAGTTCACGTAGTTCCAGCGCCCGGTGCTTTGATCCTTACAGCGCTCGCCCCCGGCGTAATCATAGTTAACCGAGGTATAGCAGCGGTTAAAGACATACGTTTCGCTGCTGCCGGTCGGCATCGCGCGGAAATATTCGTAGGCCGAATCGCTCAGCGACGCAAAGCCGTACGCCCCGCCCACCACGCCCGCGACCGAGCCGACCTGAGCGTGGTAGAAACCGTTGCTGTCCCGGCCCTGGCCGGAGATATAGCCGGACGTTGGGCATTGCGTGCCGCTATAACAGCGGATGCCGCTAAACGGCCCGTCAATCGGCGAATTATCGATCCACATATCCTGATAGTTATTCGCCGGAGCCGTCCAGCCCACGTAGCCGAGATAGCCGAGGCTCACCTGCGAGGTGCCGTATTTCACCCACGTGTTGGATCCGCTAAAGCGAGGATCGAGCGCGGAGGGAGTAATGAAATACTCACCGTCCACGGCGTTTTCTATAAACAGAAAGTTATTGCTGACCGAGCCGGACGAGGACGCGGTCAACGCTTTCGCTGCCGGCGGCGTTAATGCACCCGCAAGGAGTAACGGAAGAATAAGGTTAATATTTTTCATAGCATTATCTCTGCGCCATAGTCGATTGCAGTGCGCATTGCACGTCCCCGACCCACGCTGCGCCGCGGGCTTTTTCCAGATCTAAATCGGCTTCGCAGATGTTGCCATTCGCCGAAACAAGGGTAATGACGGGGAATGTCTTATCGATATCAATAGCAAACTCACCTTTCGCATCGGTGCGCGTTTTACCGATGTGGTTATGAATATCGGTATTGGCCGCGAGCTGTCCGTTCGGATAGCGCACGCGCCCGAAGACGGTCACCATGCTTTTCACTTCCGGCGCCACCACACCAACGTTGCCCGGGTAGAGGTTCAGCGACTGCTTACGCCCGGAGACGATATCGAAGCTGTCCTCGGAGTTGCGGTCGTTCATGATCTCCAGCTTGTACTGGGCATACGGCGGCAGCGCGATAAAGCTCGATTTGCCGCTCAGGACGTAGTGACGGTTATTGATTTTTGCCGCCAGCTTGCCGTCACCTGCCAGCCCGGTTTTCACGATGATGCCGGAACGCTGGCGCTCCTTACTGAGGCCGAAATCGCCCCCCGCCCAGGCAACCGACCCCTGGGATGAGAAGTTCAGGTTGGTGGCGTTATCCGCCGATCGGGTAACGGAGACCGTCCCGGCGTTGTATTTGGTGGCGTAACTCATGTTGCCGTTCACGGAATAATCGTTGCCGTAGTTCTGCTCGCCGCTCAGGCGGGTGGAGGCCGCGATCCCCGCCGAGGTAATTGGCCCGTCTTCAAACTGCTTGCGGGCGCTGATGTTGCCCTGCGTTGCACCGTAACGATCCCGCGATGCCCCGACGCTCAGCCAGGAGGCCAGCGGCAGCGAGAAGTCGAGGCTGACGTAACGCTCCTGACGACCGTCGTCATTCCGGTTGTTGTAGTAATAGCGCTGCACCCCGGCGCGCAGGCCGACGGTGGCGTAACGCCCGGCGTACAGCGTGGTGCTGTAATCCAGGTTGCGATATTTGTTGCCCGAGTAGCGGTTTTCCGTCTGGCTCACCGTCAGCGATCCCCCGTGTGGAATAAAGCGTCCGAGGTTAATCGTGCCGCCAATGGAGTAGTTATCGCGCTCCTGCACCGGCAAACGGTCGCCAATTTTGCTGTCCTCGCGGGACGCCCACACCGAGCCAAACCCGCCGGAAGCGTTGAGGCTCACGCTGCTGACGTTGCGCCAGGTGCCGTCGTTTGCCACCAGCGTTTGGGTGGCCACACTCACGTATTCATTGACGTTTAAGGTCAGGTCGGTTTCGTTCACGGCGTTGGAATCAAAGCCGTACAGCGTAGACTTCACGTTCAGGCCGGAGAGGATCGCCAGCGTCAGAGAGGCCGCACCGCCGGCAATCCAGGTCTGCTCGCTGCCGGCATTGTGGTAGTGATTGCGCTTGTAGCTTACGCGATCGTAATCCAGCGATCCCCCGAACACCTGCCATGAGAGCTGGTCCAGCCCGGCGGCCTGCTGGCGCGCGAAGATTTTATTCACGCGGCTGACGCGGGTGTTCACCGTGCGACCATTCACCACGATATCCACCGTCACGTCGTAAACCCCGTAGGGAAAACGGCTGGTGTCTATCTCGTAGCTGCCCATGCTGAAGTTCTGCACGCTCAGCAAGCGCCCGTCGCGGAAGACGTGGACTTCCCCGGCGGCAGGAAGAAAGACCGTAATGGGGGTCAGCGACAGCGCGGTATTTTCCACCACTGTGCTGCCTTTATTGCCGTAGCTGGCGCCGTAGATTTTTCCGCCGTTCAGCGCGTTCAGGCTGGCAATGGACTGCACGTTCCACGTATCCAGCATCCCCAGCGCCAGCCGATAGCCCTCGTAGTCGCGCTCGTACATCGCCCGATACACCTTGCTCGAACTGTTGCTTTCGCCAATACCGTATACCGAACCGTTAATATTGAAGTGATGCTCCCGAAGCGACAGGGTGTTATCCAGCGTTAAATAGCTGCGCGAGCTGCTGCCATTCTGATAGTCGTTGTAATAGGTGCCGAAATTGTAATTAAGCACGTTAGAGAGCCTGTCCACGCTGGACGGGCCTAATAGGGTGCTGCGCGCCACGACCGCCTCGGTTAGCGCGTCCCGGCTGACGATCATCTCCAGGTGAAACGACGAAACGTTCAGCTGCAGGCGGGCTTCCGGCGACAGGGCAATCGCGGTGTTATCGACAAACTTAGCGTCAGCGATTTTTTCTACCATGGCGCGGGTTTTATCCGACAGCACGGCGTTATTTGGCAGGTCGGAAACCCTAATCGACTTCACGGTAATATTTCCGTCGACCAGAGAGATCACCGCATCCGCAATTTTCTGCTGACTCTTTTCGTCCGTTTCCTGATAGCGGATAAATACTGGAACCGTCATTCCCTGCTCCAGCGAACGGGCAAACGCGCCAGGAATTACGTATTTCCCGATTTTCACGGGCGCAGAATGGGCAAAGCCCGGTGTTAACGCTAGCGAGAGAAATACACTTCCCCCAACGAGATATTTAAATGACATACGCATCCTTACACATCGGCATTTTAATTTTTGATACCGGTAATGGCGTTATGCTTTTACTTCACTGTAATAAATTGCTTGCCGTGCCAGATGCCAATACGGGTACGGCTATTCGACACATCGCTTTTTTGCAGCCTTATTTTTGTGCCCGGCATGACGTAGTAACGCTCGCGGCAGCCCCTGCCCTGATCCTGCGCCTTGTCCTTGCAGGCGCCGTAGGCGATCACGCGAAATGAGACGTTGCCGGTATTGGTAATCAGGTCGCCCTGACGGCTGTAGTCGAAGCGCTCCCTGCGCGGGGCAACCACCAGAATGGTGCCAATCTCCGCCGAGGCCGTGGCCGTCGCGGCTTTACCGGCTTTGGTTGTTGCGCTTTCACTGACAGGCTCGTCTATCCACTGCAGGCGGTAATAGCGCTCTTTGTCATCCTGCGGACCTTTATAGAAAAAACGGAACACATCTTTCGCTTCGCCAGGAAGAATAAGACTGGCGGGTGTCGATAATAATTCACCGGGATTAACGTTCAGCTCGACGCCGCCGGGCAGCGGAGAGGAGAGTTGTTTTACCGTCACACTCACGTAGCGCGCAGAATCCGTCGTGTTGATTATTTCTTTCGATAATGAACTCTCTTCGGACGTCATTATCGATGTAATATCACCCACATTAATTGCCCAGCTGGAAAAGGATGTAGCAATCCCTACCAACATGGCTATTGGCACATATTTCGTCATTACTTATTTCCTGAGAAAATTCGGGAGAGTGACTCTCCCGAATTTTATTCATTACGCTGGCGTGGTCCAGGTCGCGTTGAACTGTACTTTCACATCGCCAGTCCAGTAGCCGTCAGGCAGCGCTGAGTAATCTGTTACCGGAGTCGTGCCGTCAGAGGTAGCAGAGGAAATGGAGAACTTGAAGCTGGACTGATCGCTTACGCGCTCAGCACCGTTATAAGCACCATCCGCCATCAGGCTCTCGAGGCCAGAGGTTGAAGAGGCGTTAACCAGTACGGTTTCAGACGCGCTGGAAAGCGCGTTGCCGTTCCATGCTACACCCACGTCCAGCGTAGACGCATCGCCGCTTGCGTTGGTCAGAGTATTGCTGATGACCTGGGCAGTCAGCTCGAAATCTGTCGCACTTTCTTGTCCCTGAATGGTTACGTCAAAAGCGCCGTCCTGAGTGTTAAACCCTTTCAGGCCTTCCGCATACTGGAAAGTCAGAGAGTTCAGCGGAGTAACAACCAGCATGCTGGTTGTATCTTTTGTAGCCGTTGCATCCCATGACGCTGTAGCAGATGCAGTTACATCAGCCATTGCATTTGCTGCTGCGAACACAGAAACCAGAGAGGCCACCAGTAATAATTTTTTCATTTTTTTCTCCTGAGAACAAACGCGCAACCAGGCACTCTTTATAAGAACCAGGATGCTCCATTTAATTGCGAGCGAGATTTGCCGCGCCAAAAAATTATTATTCGAAATAACCTTCCTCACAACAGCATAAAATAAGAAAAAACTTAACATTTATAAGAATTTTCTTATCAATAATAGGTTATCAACACCCAACGGCAACATTAAACTCTGACAAACAATTAATTAATAGCTTTTAATGCCACGTTAAACGCAAATTAAGGATTTTAAATCTATTGTGAATTTTTGATACAAATCAAAATAGAAAAAGAATGCGAAAAAGCTAAAAAACATTATGAATCAATTAACTATTGAACTCGATGTAAAATAAAAATGTTTGTTAAATTTTTGCTAAAAATATGCATCAATTTAGTAAGAAGTGGAAAAATCCTAGACAATATTAATAATGACAGGAATATTCTTAAACTGTTAATTAATAATAAACACCGAGCAGCGGGTTATATGATTTATCGAAGCGGAGTGACTTCGGAATATTCCACGATTAAAGAAATATTCCTGGATTAAACAGAATCCGCGAAGCGCCACGCAACGAAGCCGCGCCGGCACCATTCGGACCATTCCTGACAGTCTTCCATATTTCCTCCATTTTTCTGCCGCGTTGCCTGACTAAACTAGTATCATTCCCCGAAGAATTTCAGGATGAGAACGTATAACGATGAAAGGCAGTAACAAATCCCGCTGGGCCATCGCCGCTGGCATCATTGTGGTGGCCCTTGCCGCCGCGTGGTACTGGCACAGCCAATCCGCTAACGCCCCGGCACCCGACGGTGCCAGGAGCGCGTCGCAGGGCCAGGCCGCCGGAGGCCGTCGCGGTATGCGCGGCGGTGCGCTGGCACCGGTTCAGGCGGCAACGGCGGTGAACAAGGCCGTTCCTCGCTATCTGACCGGCCTCGGGACCATTACCGCCGCCAACACTGCGACGGTACGCAGCCGCGTGGACGGCCAATTACTGGCGATTCACTTCCAGGAAGGCCAGCAGGTCAAGGCCGGGGATTTACTGGCAGAAATTGACCCAAGCCAGTTTAAAGTGGCACTTGCGCAGGCGCAGGGTCAGCTTGCCAAAGATAAAGCCACGCTCGCCAACGCCCAGCGCGATTTAGCCCGCTATCAGCAGCTGGTGAAAACCAACCTCGTTTCGCGCCAGGAGCTGGATACCCAGCAGTCGCTGGTCAGCGAATCACTGGGCACAATTAAAGCCGACGAAGCCGCCGTCGCCAGCGCGCAGCTGCAGTTGGGCTGGAGCCGCATTACGGCACCGATTGACGGGCGCGTCGGGCTGAAGCAGGTGGATATCGGCAACCAGATCTCCAGCGGCGATACCACGGGCATTGTGGTCATCACCCAGACTCACCCTATCGACTTAGTCTTTACCCTGCCGGAGAGCGATATCGCGACCGTCGTGCAGGCGCAGAAAGCCGGAAACGGGCTGGTAGTTGAAGCCTGGGACAGGACCAACAAACAAAAGCTCAGCCAGGGCTCGCTGCTGAGCCTGGATAACCAGATTGACACCACCACCGGCACCATCAAGCTGAAGGCGCGCTTTAACAACCAGGACGACGCCCTGTTCCCGAACCAGTTTGTGAATGCGCGAATGTTAGTTTCTACCGAAGAGAACGCGGTGGTGATCCCAACGGCCGCGCTGCAGATGGGTAACGAAGGTAATTTCGTCTGGGTGCTGAACAGCGACAATAAAGTCAGCAAGCATCTGGTGAAAACCGGCATTCAGGACAGCCAGACGGTAGCCATCAGCGCAGGGCTTTCCGCGGGCGACCGCGTGGTCACGGACGGCATCGATCGCCTGACCGAAGGCGCGAAGGTCGAAGTGGTTGAAGCCCACGACGGCACGGCGAGCAATGAAGCCCCCGCAAAACGTGAGCATGCGAAACAGGGAGCGAAAGCCTGATGCAGGTCATGCCGCCGGGCTCCACGGGGGGGCCGTCACGCCTGTTTATCTTGCGCCCCGTTGCCACCACGCTGTTGATGGTGGCGATCCTGCTGGCCGGGATCATCGGCTACCGCTTCCTGCCCGTCTCGGCGCTGCCGGAAGTGGACTACCCCACTATTCAGGTTGTCACCCTCTACCCCGGCGCCAGCCCGGACGTGGTGACGTCCGCCATCACCGCACCGCTGGAGCGCCAGTTTGGCCAGATGTCGGGGTTAAAACAGATGTCCTCCCAGAGTTCCGGCGGGGCATCGGTGGTCACGCTGCAGTTCCAGCTTACGCTTTCGCTGGACGTCGCCGAGCAGGAGGTGCAGGCCGCGATTAACGCCGCCACCAACCTGCTGCCGTCCGACCTGCCAAACCCGCCGGTTTACAGCAAGGTGAACCCGGCGGATCCGCCGATCATGACCCTCGCCGTCACCTCCTCCGCCCTGCCGATGACGCAGGTTGAGGATATGGTCGAAACCCGCGTGGCGCAGAAAATTTCCCAGGTCTCCGGCGTGGGCCTCGTCACCCTGGCAGGCGGCCAGCGCCCGGCCGTGCGCGTGAAGCTGAACGCGCAGGCGATTGCCGCACTGGGCCTGACCAGCGAAACCATCCGCACCGCCATCAGCAGCGCTAACGTCAACTCGGCGAAAGGCTCTCTGGACGGCCCCACCCGCGCGGTCACGCTCTCCGCGAACGATCAGATGCAGTCTGCCGACGAATACCGCCAGCTGATTGTGGCCTACCAGAACGGTGCGCCAATACGACTCGGCGACGTGGCAACCGTCGAACAGGGGGCTGAAAACAGCTGGCTGGGCGCCTGGGCCAACAGGCAGCAGGCGATCGTGATGAACGTTCAGCGCCAGCCGGGCGCAAACATCATCGACACCGCCGACAGCATCCGCTCCATGCTGCCGCAGCTGATTGAGAGCCTGCCGAAGTCGGTGAACGTCAAAGTGCTTTCTGACCGCACCACCAACATCCGCGCCTCGGTGACCGACACCCAGTTCGAGCTGATGCTGGCGATTGCGCTGGTGGTGATGATCATCTACCTGTTCCTGCGCAACGTTCCGGCGACCATTATCCCCGCCGTCGCCGTGCCGCTCTCGCTGGTCGGCACCTTTGCGGTAATGGTGTTCCTCGATTTCTCGATCAATAACCTCACGCTGATGGCGCTGACCATCGCCACCGGTTTCGTGGTGGATGACGCCATCGTCGTTATCGAGAACATCTCGCGCTATATCGAGAAAGGTGAAAAACCCTTAGCAGCCGCGCTCAAGGGTGCGGGCGAGATCGGCTTTACCATCATCTCCCTGACCTTCTCGCTGATTGCGGTACTGATCCCGCTGCTGTTTATGGGCGATATCGTCGGGCGGCTGTTCCGCGAGTTCGCCGTCACGCTGGCAGTCGCTATTTTAATCTCCGCCGTGGTCTCGCTGACGCTGACGCCGATGATGTGCGCCCGCATGCTGAGCGTTGAGTCCCTGCGCAAGCAAAACCGCTTCTCCCGAGCCTCAGAGCGGATGTTCGAGCGCATCATTGCCGGGTATGGCCACCTGCTGGCGAAAGTGCTGAACCATCCTTGGGCCACCCTCGGCGTAGCGCTGGGGACGCTGGCCCTGAGCGTGATGCTGTGGATTTTCATTCCGAAAGGCTTCTTCCCGATCCAGGACAACGGCATTATTCAGGGCACGCTTCAGGCACCGCAGTCGGTTTCCTTCGCGAACATGGCGCAGCGCCAGCAGCAGGTCTCTGAAATTATTATGAAAGACCCGGCGGTGGAGAGCCTGACCTCCTACGTCGGCGTGGACGGCACCAACCCGTCGCTAAACAGCGCGCGCCTGCAGATCAACCTCAAGCCGCTGGATGACCGCGACGACCGCGTTAACACCGTCATCGAGCGTCTGCAGAGCGCCGTCGCGCGCGTGCCGGGCATTGAGCTGTACCTGCAGCCGATACAGGATTTGACCATTGATACCCAGGTGAGCCGCACGCAGTATCAGTTCACGCTTCAGGCCACCACGCTTGAGGCGCTGAGCACCTGGGTACCGCAGCTGGTGGATAAGCTGAAAGCCCTGCCGCAGCTTTCCGACGTCAGCAGCGACTGGCAGGACAAGGGGCTGGCGGCCTACGTGAACGTCAACCGCGACACCGCCAGCCGCCTGGGCATTACCATGTCCGACGTGGACAACGCCCTGTACAACGCCTTTGGTCAGCGCCTGATCTCCACCATTTACACCCAGGCGAACCAGTATCGCGTGGTGCTGGAGCACGATACTGAAAACACCCCGGGGCTTGCCGCGCTGGATTCGGTGCGCCTGACCAGCAAGGACGGCGGAATTGTGCCGTTAAGCGCCATCGCCAACGTGGAAGAGCGCTATACCCCGCTCTCCATCAACCATCTGGATCAGTTCCCGTCCACCACGATTTCGTTCAACGTGCCGGACGGCTATTCGCTGGGCGAAGCGGTTGAGGCCATTCTGTCAGCGGAAAAAGAGCTGAGCTTCCCGTCCGATATTCAGACCCAGTTCCAGGGGAGCACGCTGGCGTTCCAGGCCGCGCTGGGCAACACCGTCTGGCTGATTGTGGCCGCGGTGGTGGCGATGTATATCGTGCTCGGCGTGCTGTATGAAAGCTTTATCCACCCGATCACCATCCTTTCTACCCTGCCAACGGCGGGTGTGGGAGCCCTGCTGGCGCTGATGCTGGCAGGCAGCGAGCTGGACGTGATCGCGATCATCGGTATCATCCTGCTTATCGGCATCGTGAAGAAAAACGCCATCATGATGATCGACTTCGCCCTTGCCGCCGAGCGCGAGCAGGGCATGTCGCCGCGCGATGCCATCTTCCAGGCCTGCCTGCTGCGTTTTCGTCCGATCCTGATGACCACGCTGGCGGCGCTGTTGGGCGCGCTGCCGCTGATGCTGAGCACCGGCGTCGGCGCGGAGCTGCGCCGCCCGCTGGGGATTGGTATGGTCGGCGGCCTGCTGGTCAGCCAGGTGCTGACGCTCTTTACCACGCCGGTTATCTACCTGCTGTTTGACCGTCTGGCCCTGTGGACGAAAAGCCGCTTCCCAAAACGTGAAGAGGAGGCGTAAGTGAAGTTTTTCGCCCTCTTCATTTATCGCCCGGTGGCGACGATCCTCCTCTCCGTCGCCATCACCCTGTGCGGCGTGCTGGGCTTCCGGCTGCTGCCGGTGGCGCCGCTGCCGCAGGTGGATTTCCCGGTGATCATGATCAGCGCCTCGCTCCCGGGCGCGTCGCCGGAAACCATGGCCTCGTCGGTTGCTACCCCGCTGGAGCGCTCGCTCGGGCGGATTGCTGGCGTCAACGAAATGACCTCCAGCAGCTCGCTGGGCAGCACGCGCATCATTCTGGAATTCAACTTCGACCGGGACATCAACGGCGCGGCGCGTGACGTTCAGGCGGCGATCAACGCCGCGCAAAGCCTGCTGCCGAGCGGAATGCCGAGCCGTCCAACCTACCGCAAGGCCAACCCGTCCGATGCGCCCGTCATGATCCTGACGCTCACCTCGGACACCTACTCGCAGGGTCAACTGTACGACTTCGCCTCCACGCAGCTGGCGCAGACCATAGCCCAGATCGACGGCGTGGGCGACGTGAGCGTTGGCGGCAGCTCCCTGCCCGCCGTGCGCGTGGGCCTGAACCCGCAGGCGCTCTTTAACCAGGGCGTGTCGCTGGACGACGTGCGCACCGCCATCAGTAACGCCAACGTGCGCAGGCCGCAGGGGGCCATTGAGGACGGCAGCCATCGCTGGCAGATCCAGGCCAATGACGAGCTCAAAACCGCCGCCGAATACCAGCCGCTGATTATTCACTACAATAACGGCGCGGCGGTGCGCCTGAGCGACGTAGCCAGCGTCACCGACTCGGTGCAGGACGTGCGTAACGCCGGGATGACCAACGCTAAGCCGGCCATCCTGCTGATGATCCGCAAGCTGCCGGAAGCCAACATCATTCAGACGGTAAACAGCATCCGCGAGCGTTTGCCGGAGCTGCAGGAAACCATTCCCGCGGCAATAGACCTGCAAATTGCGCAGGACCGCTCCCCGACCATTCGCGCCTCGCTTGAGGAGGTCGAGCAAACGCTGATTATCTCCGTGGCGCTGGTGATCCTGGTGGTGTTCCTGTTCCTGCGCTCCGGCCGCGCGACGCTGATCCCTGCCGTTGCCGTGCCGGTGTCGCTGATCGGCACCTTTGCCGCCATGTACCTGTGCGGCTTTAGCCTGAACAACCTGTCGCTGATGGCGTTAACCATCGCCACCGGCTTTGTGGTGGACGACGCCATCGTGGTGCTGGAGAACATCTCCCGCCACCTGGAAGCGGGCATGAAGCCGCTGCAGGCGGCGCTGCAGGGGACGCGCGAGGTCGGTTTTACCGTGCTCTCCATGAGCCTGTCGCTGGTGGCAGTGTTCCTGCCGCTGCTGCTGATGGGCGGGCTGCCGGGCAGATTGCTGCGCGAGTTTGCCGTCACGCTCTCCGTGGCGATAGGCATCTCGCTGGTTATCTCGCTCACGCTCACGCCGATGATGTGCGGCTGGATGCTCAAGCGCAGCAAGCCCCATTCGCAGCCGCGGCGTAAAGGCTTCGGTCGCTTCCTGATGGCGATGCAGGAAGGCTACGGCAAATCGCTGAAGTGGGTGCTGAACCACACGCGTATCGTTGGTCTGGTGCTGATTGGCACCATCGTGCTCAACGTCTGGATGTACATCACCATCCCGAAAACCTTCTTCCCGGAGCAGGACACTGGCGTGCTGATGGGCGGCATTCAGGCGGATCAGAGCATTTCGTTCCAGGCGATGCGCGGCAAGCTGCAGGACTTTATGAAGATCATTCGTGAAGACCCTGCGGTGGATAACGTGACCGGCTTTACCGGCGGCTCGCGCGTTAACAGCGGGATGATGTTTATCACCCTCAAATCGCGCGGCGAGCGTGAAGAAACCGCGCAGCAGGTGATCGATCGCCTGCGCGTGAAGCTCGCCAAAGAGCCGGGGGCAAACCTGTTCCTGATGGCCGTTCAGGATATCCGCGTCGGCGGACGCCAGTCCAACGCCAGCTACCAGTACACCCTGCTCTCTGACGACCTGGCCGCCCTGCGCGAGTGGGAGCCGAAGATCCGCAAAGCGCTGGCGGCCCTGCCAGAGCTGGCGGACGTCAACTCCGATCAGCAGGACAACGGCGCGGAGATGGCGTTGACCTACGATCGTGAAACCATGTCGCGGCTGGGCATTGACGTAGCAGCGGCCAACAGCCTGCTAAACAACGCCTTCGGCCAGCGCGAAATTTCCACCATCTACCAGCCGATGAACCAGTACAAGGTGGTGATGGAGGTCGACCCGCGCTACACCCAGGACATCAGCGCGCTGGACAAGATGTTTGTGATTAACAGCGACGGCAAGGCAATCCCGCTGTCGTACTTCGCCAGCTGGCAGCCGTCGAACGCGCCGCTGTCGGTGAACCATCAGGGGCTTTCCGCGGCCTCCACCGTCTCCTTTAACCTGCCGACCGGCTCGTCCCTTTCTGAAGCCAGCGATGCGATCAACCGCGCCATGACCCAGCTGGGCGTGCCGTCCACCGTGCGCGGCAGCTTTGCCGGCACGGCGCAGGTCTTCCAGGACACGATGAACTCGCAGATCATTTTGATTCTGGCGGCGATCGCGACGGTCTACATCGTGCTCGGCGTGCTGTATGAAAGCTACGTTCACCCGCTGACGATCCTCTCTACCCTGCCGTCGGCGGGCGTAGGCGCGCTGCTGGCGCTGGAGCTGTTCGGCGCCCCGTTCAGCCTCATCGCGCTCATCGGTATCATGCTGTTAATAGGTATTGTGAAGAAAAACGCGATCATGATGGTGGACTTCGCGCTGGACGCCCAGCGCAACGGCAGCCTGACGCCGGAAGAGGCGATATTTCAGGCCTGCCTGCTGCGCTTCCGCCCGATTATGATGACCACGCTGGCGGCGCTGTTTGGCGCGCTGCCGCTGGTGATATCGGGCGGAGACGGCTCTGAGCTGCGCCAGCCGCTGGGGATCACCATCGTCGGCGGGCTGGTGATGAGCCAGCTCCTGACGCTGTACACCACGCCGGTGGTCTATCTGTTCTTTGACCGCCTGAGGCTGCGTTTTTCCCGTAAAAACAGAACCACGGTGACCGAGTAAATGACCGACCTACCCGCTAACGTTCGCTGGCAGTTGTGGATAGTCGCCTTCGGCTTCTTTATGCAGTCGCTGGATACGACCATCGTCAACACCGCCCTCCCCTCCATGGCGAAAAGCCTGGGGGAGAGCCCGCTGCACATGCATATGGTGATCGTCTCCTACGTGCTGACGGTGGCGGTGATGCTGCCCGCCAGCGGCTGGCTGGCGGACAAAGTGGGGGTGCGGAATATCTTCTTCACCGCCATCGTGCTGTTTACCACGGGGTCGCTGTTCTGCGCCCAGGCCAACACGCTCGACCAGCTGGTGATGGCGCGGGTGCTGCAGGGCATCGGCGGCGCGATGATGGTGCCCGTCGGGCGGCTAACGGTGATGAAGATTGTGCCGCGCGAGCAGTATATGGCGGCGATGACCTTCGTGACGCTGCCCGGGCAGGTTGGCCCGCTGCTCGGCCCCGCGCTGGGCGGGGTTCTGGTGGAGTACGCCTCCTGGCACTGGATTTTCCTCATCAACCTGCCCGTCGGCATCATCGGCGCCATCGCCACCCTGACGCTGATGCCGAACTACAAAATGCAGACGCGGCGCTTTGATTTCTTCGGTTTTATCCTGCTGGCGGCCGGTATGGCGACGCTTACGCTGGCGCTCGACGGGCAAAAGGGGCTGGGGATTTCCCCCCTGACGCTGGGCATTCTGGTTGCCCTCGGTGTCACTGCGCTTCTCTGGTACCTGTGGCATGCGAGAGGAAATGAGAAAGCGCTGTTTAGCCTGAATCTGTTTAAAAATTCCACCTATCGCCTTGGCCTGTTCGGCAGCTTTGCCGGGCGCATCGGCAGCGGCATGCTGCCCTTTATGACCCCCGTATTTTTACAGATCGGCATGGGCTTCTCGCCGTTCCACGCGGGGTTGATGATGATCCCGATGGTCCTCGGCAGCATGGGGATGAAGCGCATTGTGGTGCAGGTGGTGAACCGCTTTGGCTACCGTCACGTGCTGGTCGCCGCCACGCTGGGTCTCGCGGTAATAAGCCTGCTGTTTATGGCCGTGGCGCTGATGGGCTGGTACTACGTCCTGCCGCTGGTGCTGTTCTGCCAGGGCATCATCAACTCCATGCGCTTCTCGTCGATGAACACCCTGACGCTGAAAGACCTCCCGGACGAGCTCGCGAGCAGCGGCAACAGCCTGCTGTCGATGATCATGCAGCTCTCCATGAGCGTCGGCGTCACGGTCGCCGGCCTGCTGCTCGGCATGTACGGCCAGCATCACCTCAGCGTGGACACGCCCGTTGCGCACCAGGTCTTTTTATATACCTATCTCAGCATGGCGGTGATTATCGCCCTGCCCGCTTTCATCTTCGCCAGAGTGCCGGATGATACCAGTAAGAACGTCGTCATCCGGCGCGGCAAAAGGAGTGCACCATGAAATTCTGGCGTCCGGGCATCACCGGAAAACTCTTCGTGGCGATTTTTGCCACCTGTATCGTCCTGCTGATCACCATGCACTGGGCGGTGCGGGTCAGCTTTGAGCGCGGGTTTATTGACTACATCAAGCACGGGAACGAGCAGCGGCTGCAGGGCCTGAGCGATGCGCTGGGCGAGCAGTACGGGCTGCACGGCAACTGGCGGTTTTTGCGCAATAACGATCGCTTCGTCTTTCAAATTCTGCGCTCGCTGGAGCACGACAACGACGACGATCGTCCGGGCCCCGGCATGCCGCCGCACGGCTGGCGCACCCAGTTCTGGGTGATCGATCAGGATATGCGCGTACTGGTTGGCCCACGCGCGCCGGTGCCGCCGGACGGCACGAAGCGCGCCATCACCTCCAACGGCGCGACGGTGGGCTGGGTGATCGCCTCGCCGGTCGAGCGGCTGACGCGCAACACCGATATCAACTTTGACCGCCAGCAGCGCCAGACCAGCTGGCTGATTGTCGCCCTCTCTACCCTGCTCGCCGCGCTCGCCACCTTCCCGCTGGCGCGCGGCCTGCTGGCACCGGTTAAACGCTTAGTGGAAGGCACGCACAGGCTGGCCGCCGGGGACTTTACCACCCGCGTCGACACCCGCAGCCAGGATGAGCTGGGCAAGCTGGCGCAGGACTTCAACCAGCTCGCCAGCACGCTGGAGAAAAACCAGCAGATGCGCCGCGACTTTATGGCCGATATTTCCCACGAGCTGCGTACCCCGCTGGCGGTGCTTCGCGGCGAGCTGGAAGCCATCCAGGACGGCGTGCGCCAGTTCACCCCCGAGTCCGTGGCCTCGCTGCAGGCTGAAGTGGGCACGCTCACCAAGCTGGTGGACGACCTGCATCAGCTCTCCATGTCCGACGAAGGGGCGCTCGCCTACCAGAAAGCGCCGGTAGACGTCATCAACATTCTGGAAGTGATCAGCGGCGCCTTCCGCGAGCGCTTCGCCAGCCGCAACCTGAAAATTGAGCTCTCCCTGCCGGACAGCGCCGTGGTGTTTGGCGATAAAGACAGGCTGATGCAGCTGTTTAACAACCTGCTGGAGAACAGCCTGCGCTACACCGATAGCGGCGGTGGGCTGCATATTTCGGGCAGGCAGGAAAACGGGCGCTTCGCCCTCACCTTCGCGGACTCCGCCCCCGGCGTGCAGGACGCGCAGCTGGAGAGACTGTTTGAGCGTTTCTACCGCACCGAAGGGTCACGCAATCGCGCCAGCGGCGGCTCCGGGCTGGGGCTGGCGATCTGCTTTAACATCGTCGAAGCCCACAACGGCACCCTCCGCGCCGCCCATTCGCCTTTTGGCGGGGTTAGCATTACAGTAGAGTTACCTCTGGAACGGGATTTATCGAGAGAAGCATGACCGAGTTACCGATTGACGAAAACACACCGCGCATTTTGATTGTGGAAGACGAGCCCAAGCTTGGGCAGCTGCTGATCGACTATTTACGCGCGGCGAGCTATGCCCCGTCGCTCATCAGCCACGGCGACCAGGTTTTGGCGTACGTGCGCCAGACGCCGCCGGATCTGATCCTGCTGGATTTGATGCTGCCGGGCACCGACGGCCTGACCCTGTGCCGCGAGATCCGTCGCTTCTCGGACGTTCCCATCGTGATGGTGACCGCCAAAATCGAAGAGATCGACCGCCTGCTGGGCCTCGAAATTGGCGCAGACGACTACATCTGCAAGCCGTACAGCCCGCGCGAAGTGGTTGCGCGCGTGAAGACCATTCTGCGCCGCTGCAGGCCGCAGCGCGAACTGCAGGTGCTGGACGCGGAAAGCCCGCTGATTGTCGACGAAAGCCGCTTCCAGGCGAGCTGGCGCAGCAAGCTTCTGGACCTCACTCCCGCCGAGTTCCGCCTGCTGAAAACGCTCTCCCACGAGCCGGGAAAAGTGTTCTCCCGCGAACAGCTGCTGAACCACCTGTACGACGATTACCGCGTGGTGACCGACCGCACCATCGACAGCCATATCAAAAACCTGCGCCGCAAGCTGGAGGCGCTCGACACCGACCAGTCCTTTATCCGCGCGGTGTACGGCGTGGGGTATCGCTGGGAAGCGGATGCGTGCAGGATTGCCTGACAAAATTCTCCCCTCCCCCTAACCCTCTCCCCAAAGGGGTGAGGGGACTAAAACACCCTCTCCCCTTTGGGGAGAGGGCAGGGTGAGGGGTAAGGACGCTTTACCTCCCCGCCCCGCAGCGCTACAATGCCCGCCCTTAAAGTGGGGGATCTCCCCTTACCGCTGCACCAGGTGCACGCGGATCTGACCTGTCATCAGAACGAGAACAATCATGTTTAAACCGGAACTCCTTTCCCCGGCGGGAACGCTGCAAAATATGCGTTACGCTTTCGCCTATGGTGCCGATGCGGTGTACGCGGGCCAGCCGCGCTACTCCCTGCGCGTGCGCAACAACGAATTCAACCACGAGAACCTGCAGCTCGGCATCAACGAAGCGCATGCCCTGGGCAAAAAATTCTACGTGGTGGTGAACATCGCGCCGCACAACGCCAAGCTGAAAACGT
>Ga0268255_10000507_pt1:0-25000 | contig 26814 bp, 24 predicted proteins | sample AgamicOrMarz_FD_200256 | JGI IMG/M metagenome (GOLD analysis project Ga0268255, IMG submission 200256) | Agave microbial communities from Guanajuato, Mexico - Or.Ma.rz (v2) (version 3) | ecosystem: Host-associated > Plants > Phyllosphere > Phylloplane/Leaf | place: Guanajuato, Mexico...
CCTCCATCTATACACGCCTTTGAAACCTTATCGAAAAACACCGTAGGCCGGATCCTTGATATTTCATGAGGTGTAGTAAGATGGAAAGCTGGTAGTAGTAGAATGCACAAAGAGACCTTCCACCTACTGGTTGGCTGGACGTCCCAGCCCGCAGATGTAGGGACAACCGAACTGCGTCACCAAAGCGACTACTCTTTTCGGAAGAGACGGATTATCCCAGTCTTCCTATTAGTCTATGTGCCAGTTCGAATCTGTGGCGAGTCGCTCCCCCTCCTTTCTCCTATGTAGGGCAGCTCCAAGCAGAATAGAATAGAGACTATTCCTACTATAGTATAGGGACCCATTTCTATGAGGAAGGAGGGTGCATTGAGCTGAAAGGAGAGGCTGCGAAGCTTAACACCTTAGAGGTACTTGTTCCAGAAGAGAAGAAGTTTAGTATAAAACTGGTAGGGAAAGAGGAAAGCAGTTCCAAAAGCTCAGACACTTGATGCTCCAATATCTTAACCGACTTTGACAATAAGGTTTTCCAAGGCTTCCTTAAACTTCTGCACTGCACTCCTAAACCTACCAGGCCTGGCCTATAGTCTAGTTCTCAGTGTAGAAGATAGATAGTCGGGGGGTATAGTATGGATCTCTTTCAAGCAGAATCCTTGCCTGACCAGTAGTAGAAGATGGTGAGGAATGATAAAGCAGAGGCTTTTCGTTTTCAAATCGTTGGAGAGAGATTTTTTCCATTCATTATGTTTATTAGAGTAGCAAGCAAGACATAGAAGAAAAGGTTCGCTCGGTACGGTACGATTGATAAGGATAGCGCTAGGGCGGACGACAAAGACTTTGGCAGGACATATATAGAATCCGACTAAAAAGTAAGGTTTTCAAGGTAAACCAGTCTTCTTTGTGATATGCCTGGCCTATCTACCCAAGCCGGAAAGTCATAAGAGAAGGATATAAGCACTAAAAGATTTCATAAAATTGTTTAGAAAGCATATTTCATTTCCCAAAAAGGCAATGCCTAATTGAATAAGAGAGGAAGAGACAAGAGAAGCAGACGATGTTAGAATGGCTTGTGGGACTTTTATCTCGACAGATGGGGTATTAAGGCAGATGCGGAAAGAGTTCAGATGAGCTAACAAGATGAACTTCATCCACTAATCTATATTGGCTCCTCATAATGGGAGGAAATGATAAACTTAGGCAGCGAAAAACCTCGATCCCCGCTAACTCGGGTCCCTTGCCTTAAACAGGGCACCTTCCGCTTACAGAAAAAGAAAACAAAGTAGCTGGAGATTCATGTCCATAAGAAGCTGTTTCTAAGCCCATCTCTCCTGTTGAATAAGCCTCGAATGGAAGCTCCGAGGTTTTTCTTTTCATCCCCCTTGTCTTGCTCTTATAAGCTAAAAAGGAGCATAGGTTCAGGAAGGTCTAAGAATGAGGCATCTGTAGTAGCATGCCATGGGCATGGGCGTGATCCCCGAAATGCCTCTTCAATCCTGCCTTCCCTAGCCCAAGGTAAAGGAAAGGCTTTGTACACAAGACGTTTTTCCTCCTGTTGGAGCGATTTACCTTATAATGCATTGATAATGTATCCTAAGATGGCCGATGACGAGCCTAAAGCAAGGTTCGGCAGCGAACGACTCAGTCCTAGCAGGCTTTTTCTATGAATTGAACAAGAAAATCAGGGGCCGTAGCATAGCAGTCCTATATTTTCCCAGAATATCGCTTTTCTTTTTCTTTATTAAAGTTCAATTCCTACGTTTTTGGTAAACCAGATTGATGATTCGAAGTAAGGGACAAGCCTGTGGTCGCCGCCTCTACTCCAGCCTATCCTTTTCCAAGGTCCAGCTTTTCAGATGCCAGTACCTCCCTCTTTCCTTCTAATTCTGTGAACGGAGACTTCTTTTCTTATACTCTTAGTATAATAGTGGTATATTTGCAGAACTCATAATGGACCTACAGAAGACCATCCAAATGAAGTTTTAAAAAACTGGACTCGGAAAGCAAATTTCCTAAAAAAGTTATCACAGAGAGCATGAGATAAAGTAGCCTTAGTAGATAGAGGTAAGCTAAGCTTAGGCTCGTTAGGCCTCATTTTTGAACTTCCTTCAAAGTAAGCTGCATTAAGGAATTGCTTTAGCTTTCGGGCGTAAAATCTTCAGTAGGACTTGGTTTTCAATAGTGATATCTATGTCTTACTTATTCTTATGTGTTCTAATCGACTTTCTATGTGTTGTATTTTCTCGTTCATTCTTACCTTCGTATTTGAATTGTTCTAGAGCAGACAGACCGGATTTCCAATGGGAGTGAAAGAAAGAAGCATCTAAAGCTCAAGTCAAGAATAAGAATTCAATACAGCTTTATCAGTTCAGCTTCTACGATTCGTAGCATCTGAGATGATAAGGAAATACACGCCTAAGTTTGATGACTGCTATTCTTAGTGATACAGAAGTTGGGAGCTGCTAAGAAGAAAAAGACTAGCTTCCTGAAGATTCGGTGTCAAAGCAACAGCCAGATCCGTTCGTTAGAGATCCTTACTTCCTTCTCATTAAATAGAGTATGTCACAGCTATTTTCTGAGCGAGTCCTCTGCTATAGAAAATTTCCCATTAGGCTAAGTCTTCCTTCACGTACTCAAGGTTTCCTATTGCTGCAATGTGACTTCTCAATTGAGTCAGGTTTATCTTTGAGTATCTCTGCTTAGTAGGGGCTTCCTGCTTTCATCAAGTAAGTAGAAGTCATTAAAAGACTAGGGCTATGACCAAGGAATCCTATCTTACACTTTCATTGGAAACATCCAAAACAACCTTTCTTTAGATTAAGATTACAAGCTTATACCCTCATCCAAATCATCAGTTATACTTTATAGTATTACGAAAAGCCCTTGATTAGAGACCGCGGGAGGAGGTGGTTCAAGCCAGACTAGACTTATCAATTTTCTATAGCTGGTTCATTCCCGGAGTCGATCACCAAAATTAGGTGACATTCTATCCTCTTACTTTGTTTTCGGTTAGGGTCCTAGAGCTAATAACTAGAACAAGGGAAAGAACTCTCTCATGTTTGTAAACCGCCGCTAATCTCATTAGTTTACTTTTCTTTATCTATCCAATACATTCCTTACAAGAGGTTCTGTTCGCTATCTAAAGGCCTTAGAGATTTATGCAGTAGAAGTGTAAAGTTAATGGAGTAGGAGTTCCATTCTTTCTATGTGCAACCAAACCAAGAAGCCAATCCTATCAAATGTCTCGCTCGAAGATAATAAATAAAGGAAATGGCGTCTTGAAGCTTTCTGGTTTGAGAGTTTAGAGGGTCGATTAACCGAAAGCTTAACAGAAAGGAATTCCTTAGTTAATAGTTCTTTCTTTTCTTCCTTCCAACGACTGAGAGGGTGAATGAGGTCAGACTCTTTTCCAAGGGTTTGACTTGTTAGATAGGCCTTCTTGGTCTCGGAAAGCATAAGAGTAAAGTTTTACAACAAGTTAACGACTCTAGAAATGCCTCTTCTTTCCTCTTTTCTTAGCTGGTCGAGTAAACCAATCTCTTTCTAGTTGATTTTATATCGATGGACCCTAGCTCGGTTAGGATGCGGTATAGGACGTATACCAGTTAGATATATTTAAGATAGTGAATTCGAGTAGGTCAAAGAGTGTTATCGTTGAGGTTTTTCTTCTCTTTTTGAAGTTGTGTAGATATAATATACTACGGAGGCGTAAGGAATAGTATTTTCAAGTAGCTAGTCTAGAAAGAAGTCGATAGAATTTCTAATAGAAGGCTGTGGATTGAAGCATATGGAATTGACATAGAGTTTTTTCCGAGCAATGAAGGATGTCCCAGACTGAGCGGAAAGGTCTTTCTGGGTGAAGTTGAAAGCTTAGTCTTCTATCCTTTCATGGATCTAGATCTAAGAAAGATTAGATTCAGTTATTTACGTCCCTAGAGTCATAAGTGACTACCCTAGGTAAACTAGTAAGACAGTAGTCTTTCCGGACTTATTGCTTTTTTTAGATAGTGAATTGGGAAAATTGGATAGAGGACTTAGAATAAAGGCTAATACTTACAAGTTACAAGGATATAGCGGGAGATAAATGAGATTGTGTTAGAGAAGAGGACTTTGAGAGCTGCTTCTATAGCAATTCTTACTCATTCTTTTCCAAAATCTCATCCAGTTAAGAGAAGAGACAATCTCTTAAAGGTAAGCAATTTCACTATTTGAACTTAGACGAAGGAACTCCTTATGGATCTTGAACCTTCTTTCTCTGACTCTGCAACTAGGTGCTTTCAATGAGTGATTAAGATTGGACTTAGAAAGAGTTTAAACTTCTCATGCCTATAGAATATCATACTAATGATACCTACGTTGAAGCCCCATCTCGTTCTCAAGCCTGTATTTCCCCTAACATTCTCATTCATAGTCTTTCTTTCATCGAATGCTCTCAGTCTGAACAGTATCAGTCTTTCATTTCTGCCTTATAGATCTCCTATAAACATTAAAAGATCGGCCCTCTTTCATATATCAGCTCTTGTAAACTATTCAACCTAGGATAAATGGATATCCGTAAACAGCTTCTATTAGGTAATGGTCTGAGAATGCAAGCTTATTATGGCTCTCCTCATCATAGGCTCATCCGCTCTTACGAAATAGGATTCTTCCTCTTGTAGATGGACTTAGACTTAGACTTTTCTGAACTGATAGACTCACAAGCTATCTCTTCTTTCATTCTTCTGTATTCGGAATAGTGAAATCACAGGCATCACAAGATGTCTTTCCAATTTAGCTAGTGTGGATAATGAATCATCATAGGTATGGAATCCATAAAGAGTATACCTTTTTTCACATAAGACTTTTCTACCAGCTAAGATTAGGCGATACCAATAACTAGTCTTACTCAGTAAGCAGCTAGAAAAATAGTTGAGTGAGAGGATATGGATTCCCATAGGTTAGGTACAGCATTGGCTTCTTATTTTCTCAGAAAGACTGGAATAATGAATTGAGTCAGAGACATCATATGACATAGAAGGAAATGGATTAGTCAAACTATTTTACTAGAGTCAGTCAGCCTGCTATCGTAGCCCTTTTACTATTAATTCATCTTCAAAGGGAGTCAAAGCCTCAGACTGTGTGCCAAGACTTCCTTATTCTCAGTCTTATCTTGTATCTTCACCGGAAAGAGGATGGATAAAGTAGCCAGCAATTGAATTCAGTCTTGGATTGACTTCTAGTCGTCAAGGCTTAGGGAGCCAGAGATGAATACTTCGATTTAGTGCGAATTAGAAGCCTGGAAGTATGATATAATATGTAATTTCTCCTTACTGTAAAAGCATGGCATTAGCTTCCTCCTATTGTTTCAAGGCCTTAGATCGGGAAGCATGAAAAAGCCTGGGAAGACATGCCATTGAAGTTCCGCTGGGAACTATCTAGATAGCGCGGATTTCGTTCCGGCTATTTCTTTCAGTATAGCCCTAAGATAGTTAGGACCTCAATTCACAGAATCTATTACAAAACAGATAGAAGCAACGTATTAGTAAGAGAATCTTAGGGGCTAAACCAAGGCTTCTTTTCTTTATTGGATCAAATATGAGTCCTGGGATTGGGACTTGATTCAATGAATACTAGACTGAGCTCCTCGGTAACTCAATCTATTTTTATTTTCTGACTTCTTTGTAAAGCGCAAAAGCTAAAGCGCTACATAGAGCTCTTTTATTATAGGGCGAGGAGTCTGCTTCCGTCATCCCATTTTAGAGGGCAGGTCTCACGCTCTATACGATTGTCAGCTAAGTAAGGGGCAGATGAAGAAAGAAAGAAAGCGCTTTTCAAGTCGTAAACCACACGAAATCAGGCTTCACCTTAGCTACTAAGAGGCTTCCTCTGGCAACGACTTTCATTTTTCCAAAGATTGAATTCTTACCGGCATACGCGTTGAGCATCACTCTAACGCGTTGAGCTTTCTTTCTTCCCCTTGTTAGCAATCCTCTTTGGTTTCTTACATGACAGCTTTCGAAGCAAGCGTCTCAAGCAATAACAGCGGGATCAGGGAATGTGAACTCAGACAGTACGGGAAGAGCCGCCCAAAACACGCTACACCCAAGAATAAAGGTAAAAAGTAAGTCAAACACATAAGGAGAAGTCAAGTACACGCCGTCCCTGGTAGACAAAGAGGCAGAGTAATGCCAAAACTAACAACATTTACGTTGCTTCACAAGGACACGAGAAGAGCGTTCCCTGAGGATATGACCCAATCCTCTTTCCGGCGAGTCCAGTGGAAACTGCGGGCGTTTAGTTGAAAACGAGGGATCAATAACACCATAAATTTCCGTAAGACCCAGCAAGCCCTTTACTCACTTTATAGAGTTTATACCCTTATTAGGGTAAGCGGATTTTGCATTAAATCCTATTCCAACTTTCTATGATATTCGAATAAGCTCCGGGGAGGAAGGCGCTTGGAGGCATATCTTGCATCTGATCGTGGAAAGAAAAAGCGCTTTTCAAGTGTGATAGTCAAAGAAAAATCTCCCAAAAATCAGACTTTATATTCTTTTTACCTGCATTTTACCTTCAATAAGATGACAATCGAAAGAATGACGCGTTTAATATCCCCCCTTTATGCTAAAAAATTAGGACCTTTCTTTTTAATATTTAATAAAAAAGATGTAGACCACACTTTTCTCCTTTATGGATTAGATCTTTATCAATTAAAGGTCTGACTTCTTATTTTCTTTCTTTCCTTTGCTTTCTCATCCACGGTAATTTTATGGGCTATCTACGTATCCCTCATGTATGATATGTAAATAGTCTAAGCGAGGAGTTTTTATGATAGAATAAGGTCTTCGTAGTTCATTTAAACTTCCTTCATAAATAAAACATAAAAATTCTTCAGCTGCTCGAAATTAACTGGATGCATTCTCTATTCCCATCCCGAATCGGATTATTGAGACTCTGTTCTTTCAGTAGGAAAGCAGTAGTCACATCCTTTCTTCTAGTTCTATATCCTCGTCGTTCAGTCAGTGATCTAGTGGCATTCTATCTTTAAGCGAATGCAGCGTAAGGTCGCTTGCGCCTTCCTCGCTCCGAACCTTATTCAAAGCATCGAGCAAAGAATATTCTATAAGACTCAGGAAGGAAGAAACATTTTCCGGTATGTTAAGTCTACTAGCTTGCTGGTAGGCGTCAGCGGTAGGTAACTTTCTGTATGTGTTCCAGAGCACCATAGGCTTTAAAAAAAAAGATTGTGGAATCCGTGAAACTTAAGTATGGAGGTGGGAATCGTCCCGCTCGCACGTGCGGCTGCAAAGATCCGATCCCCGCTGGAACTCGACCAATCCCAATAGCTGTTGCGACAAAACAGCACTTTTCTTCCCCTCCAACTGTGAGTCCGGACTGTCGCCGCGAAGTTGAGTGAACTTAATCGTAAGTCTCTTAGTGCAACTCAACCCTTCTCCGAATGGCTGACGGGAATTCCTCCCTTCTAGTTACCTAAAAGTGGGTTCCTTCACTTCAAACCAGACTGCGATTTGAAGATATAAATTCTATTCTTTGTGGCAGGTGGTATCATATATCATATATAAAAAATAGAAAGGCTTCATCAATACCTGCTGAAAGAAGGACCCCTATAATAACTCCTAAACCAGCTGATGCAATAAGTGTTCTATTACCCCAATAAGATCTTGGTAATTTTACGTCAGCAAAAGGTTTATCTTGAACGACAGATACCACGTTTCCAGCCATATCATCCACCTTTTCAGGAAAATAGTACTTTTGTAGACCGGGTGGTCTTTCAGGAGTATAGTGTTCCTCGAGAAATGGTTCATACGAGTCAATTGGTTCGAACATATCTATTCTAATATGACGGAGTTTCTCAATCTTTCTAGGCAGCATCAAACGCTGTAGATGCACATCTCCTCTCCCACGAGGATTAAATCGAATAGCAATATGACGTATTTGGTTTTTCAAAGTAGGCAAACAATTTATCAAGGTAGGAATTTTTCTTTAGCGAACTTCTCTTACGAGAGACTCCCTCTTAAAACCTGACTAACTAAATTCCAACTAACTGGAATAGAACGCCTTGTGCGCGCCAAGATCAACCCTTCTCCATTCGACATAAAGCGCGGAGCTCCCGCGTGCTTTAGTAACTATGCCGGGTGGTAGTTCTCAAGGGGTGGTTGATTAGTGTCAGAAATCTCTACTAAATAGGGTAAAGCAAACCTATCCCTAAAGAAAAAATAGGGAAATTCCGTAGTTAGAGTAGTTGGGGAGACCAGGACACTCCAGTTGAACATGGTCCAGGTCCATTTGCTGACAACAATTCGGAACTGCTGCCGGGGTTAAATCAGGAGCAGTCTAAGCAGTTAATGCAATTTTTGTCCAATCTTAGAGCTGGAAATGTTCAGTCTCAGTCCACTTTGGATGCCACAGCTTCGTTCGGCAGGTATAAGTTTTGCCTTAAATGCTTTACAGTGCTCAGAGCTTTTAGATCATAATTCTTGGATATTAGACTCAGGAGCTAGTGAACATATGAGTTCCAATAGAGAAGCCTTGCATGATTTGAGTTTGCTTAGGCAACCTGTTCAAGTAAACTTACCTAATGGAAGTAGAGTAAGGGTTAGACAACAAGGCAAATTAAAGGTTACTTTGGTTCTTTTCATGTTTTGCTTGTACCATACTGAAAATTGTTTCTACTGTCAGAAAAGATTGTGCCAACAGTTGAAGTGCGAGGTGAAGTTTACTGAGACAGTGTGTATCATAGAGGGCCCTTCTCAGAGGAGGCCATTGGTCATTGGTAAGGAGATGCTGGGTCTGTATGTCATGGACAAGAGTTTGATTCAAGCCATACTACTTCCTCCCGTGCTTTTGAACTGATTCATGTCGACACTTGGGGCCCTTATCACATTAAGACCCCTACTGGACACAGGTATTTCTTAACCATTGTAGATGATTATACGTCAGCTACCTGGACACAGAAGATGGTTACAAAAGATGAATGAAGGAGTCCCTGTGATAAAGGCTTTTGTTAATCTTGTTAAGACTCAGTTTGGTGCTTCAGTCAAAACACTAAGGTCTGACAATGCTTTAGAGTTTTGCAGAGATAAAGAGATCTTAAGTTTCTTTGCCGCGCTTGGGATTACACATGAAAGACGTTGTGTTCAGACTCCTCAACAGAACGGGGTCGTTGAGAGGAAGCATAAAGACTTGTTGGAAGTTTCCAGGGTTGAGAAGCTTACTAACCCCTTAGCCCTCCCAGATTAACTCAGTAATGGCTTCTATGAGAGACTAATTGACCTATAGAGTTTTCAGCTAAATAGCTTTTTTCGAATACGGGGTTTTTTTTTCCGTTCGTGCTTACCTTTCCCTCGAGCCACTGAGCTGTTCGCTTGGGACCAACCTATTCAGGAGTCAACTCAAACTATGCTATCTCCATCTGCTCGTTCTTCGTTAGACCGGATACGAGAAAGGTTACCTGCTTAGAACTCCGGCTCGTTCGCAGCAAGCGATATCTTCTTCTCTTGAAGAGAAAAACGGCCCACTCCATCCTTGATGAGATGAATCTCTGCATTTCCCGTTACCAAAAGGTGTCCAGCTTTTTAAAGGAAAAGGAGCAACTCATCACCAAGATTGGTGCCCTTCAATCTCCGATAGACAGCTTCCAGAGAAAGTTGGGAGAGGAATTTCTCAGAGTAGCAGCTGTAGACACCCAGTTTTGGATTGTTTACATCTTTTGCGTGAGTGTCACTTTGCTAAATTGATTTGGAACATCTTTATTCCCAATGAGCATCAAAGTGCCTTCTACTCCTTGGCATTCACGGATTGGTTATGTAGCAATGCTTCTTGTAAGGATCTTCAGTTTGGTTTAGATTGCCAGTGGCGTACGACCTTCTGCCAGACAACCTTCTCTTCCAGGCCAACCAGACTCTTTCATCCATGGTGAGGAAGTTTAGCCCAGTCCTTATTCCTTGGCTACGGATGCCATACCACCAAGAGCGGATAGGTCTCCATTTGATCTTAGTAGTTCAGCTCTCCACAGAAGTAGCTTTCTTTCACTCGGAAATAAAAAGTAAGTAAAAGCAGGCGGGATCAACTACTTAATAATAGGATCTCACCAGACGTGCTCCTGATCACTCTTCTCGGCCTTTGCCGGGACTCTCTTGAGAATTTCATGGCCTTCAACAAGTCTTGGAACTTATAAGCTATTCTATTAAATAAGGATGCCGATCTCTTTTTTGGGTGGCGATGAGCCCTCTGAATAGGACTTAGGCAATGCGTCTATCTTGTCATGGGAAGAAAGGGGAGAGAGGTCGCTGCATGGGCTGAGAAAAAGGAAACTACCTAACCTTAGACCCCTTCACTAATGGGTCTGCTCATCGAGCCTACTTTCATCCTAATCAGAGTTGAATCGTCAATAAATAGACAGGTCCTTCTTCTCGGGATTTTGCTTTTTCTTTTCCTGCTCATGGTGTCGTGGCCCATGCTTCCCCGCGTCAGTCCAGCCCTATTGGGTCTTTGCTGCCAGCTGTTACAGATACGGCCCATGCTTCCCCAGGTCAGTCCAGCGCTTTACCTGCCCATTCTCCCCTCCCTGTGTCGTCAGCTGTTTTGTCTGGGCCCAGCTCCACGCTAAGCCCCAGCCCTTCCCCGGTTCCTCCTACCTCCTGTCGGATGAGCCAGCATGATGGCCCAAGCTCTACTTTGGATGCTCTTCAGTCTTCGGTGTCTAATTCTTTGGCCCAACAGTCGTCTCCCTCGTCGGCCCACACGTCCTCTACCCCTGTGTCCAGTCCTACGGTCCCAGTTGCGGCTTCTACAGTGCGCAATATTCATCCCATGTTAACTAGGGCTAAAGCTGGTATAGTCAAGCCTAAACGCATTTTGTCTTTGTCGACGTCGGTTGCCGAGGTGGAGCCCACCTCTTTTTCTCAAGAAAACAAATCCACCAAGTGGAAAGAAGCTATGGCCGAAGAGTATAATGCTTTACTTGCTAATGACACATGGGACTTAGTTCCTGCCATTCCTGGTCAGAATCTTGTTGGGAGTAAATGGGTTTACAAGGTAAAGTATCGCTCCGATGGTGCGGTGGAACGGCATAAAGCTCGTGAAGTTGCTCAGGGTATCCACCAGTAACCAGGTATTGATCACCACTTCTCTCATTAATGGAAGGGGGACTTTTTCCGGTTTTGCAAAACAAAGGAGGCTTGGCTATCAAGTCACGATTATTGGGCTGGCACGCTAGTTAGGGATGGAACTACTACTCCAACGCTAACAGCCTTATCCTGTATAATACCCGCACACTAACACTCCTTGTGAACTAGCTACGAAAGTGACTCCTTAATTAAGGAGAGGGTGTGGAGTTGTACATCCATCCTTGGAAACCATCAACTCTTCCTTTCGCAACCTTCTTATGATGGATATGATCCAAGGCTACCTGGATATCATACGGCACCCCTGCTCTCATGGAACGAACTCTTCTCATCGGATGCTCCCTTGTTATGATCCCTGGCTCTCATACAAGTCAGTATGTTCTCTTCTCAAGATCAAAAGACTCCTCTTTCGAGAGATTTAGGATTTCTTAGGTATCCTGTTAGGTCCCTTAGTAGATTAACTCACCCTAGAGGGGGGGTGAATAGGGTGATTGACCAACAATGCCAAATGAAAACTTTAGTCCAATTTAGTTGATGCAGACTCTGTCAATGTATGCAGAAGGACACTGAATATAAACAGTCAATGCACTGAACAGAATATAAAGACTGTAAATAAAGTGAAGTGAGGGAGAAGATGGAAGATTGTTGGCACGCTTGTTTTTACAAGGTTCACCCCTCAACTGGGCTACGTCCTTGACCTAACCCCTTACTTAGGCTTTTCCACAATTGCACTATCTCCTTGATAATACAATTCCACCCTTCAAGTCCTCCTTGAAGGAAATTTCTTTCACCACCACTTAAGGTAGGACAGCACACCTGCCCTCTTGCCTACAGCCTGAGCCTCACTGCCCTACTGCCGGAAAGGATATTTTACCACTTAAGGAAGGATAGCTCCACTAAGCTAACCCTCTTGCCTACAGGCAGTGCCTTCACTGCACTCCTGCCTACCTACTTTGTTTCTCAATACGAGAGAATTGAAGTGTGTACAATGAGTACAATGTGTGCAATTAAGCACAAGTGAGAGAGTCAAATGATGTCATATAGGAGAAGTTAGTTTCGGATTCCTCGTCCAAGGGAGTCACTAAGTAGTTCCGGCCAGGGCCTTTAGTTGTTTATGCCCCTATATTATTTCCATAGTAAAGCTCCTTTAGTCGATAGGCCTATGCTGACTTAGTTGGTTACGCCGCTTAGAAGAGGTTTTGTTGTTAGATTGCTTTGGCCGGAGCCACGCCGTCATACCCTTTACCCAAGGAACTTCATACTAACTTTCTTGTTGGGTGGCAGATTCTCTGTTCATGCTGAGTCAGTGATTTAGAGTTGATGAAATGAACCTATCAACGCTTTTGAACAAGAGCCCTAAGCCTAACGCAAAGCGGTGCCAACAAAGAAGGCTGACTTATCTTGGGAACTTGCTACGAAGGTACGTAGTGACTCTCTAAAGTAAAGGAGAGTTTTTATTGTTTGCCCGGGGCAAATTTTTGATTTCTTATAAAAATTACATTAATAGGTATAGTTCGATATCAATATACCAGTTGATCTTGGCAAGGAGTTCAATTCAATGGTACGAGTTACGGAGTGTAACGTAGTGGTACGAGTTATCTGGAATTACACGAAGCAAAAAAACGAACGCGTTAACTTAAGTGTAACTACGTGAAACGAACACCTACCTCTGAACTCCTACCTTGGAACCTTATTTCTACTACAAAAGGCCAAAACAGCCCTTTGCTTCTTGGTTCCCTTTGGTTCCCTAAGCCTAACATTCCAACTCAAAAGGTTATCCATGGGAAGGGCCAGCCCCACCCACCCCTTTATCAACCAACTCAGCTTCTGTTCTTATACCTTGATCTTCAATCACTGTCTCCAAGAGTTCAAAAGAATTTCTAACTGGTGTCTCATGCTGCACAGTCACAACTATACTCATTCGTTTACCAACCTGCTGCCAAACCTCTGAAGGTTGTTCCACCACAGGTGCAGGGTCAGCATTAACTTGAGGAGCTGTCTTAGGTCTCCAAACCCAATTCCCTTGTTTCTTCAACCAATTTTCCTCTTCATGACCGTAAAGTTTACAGTGCCCACATAGCACAGGCAACCATTCAAAATGAACTGGTTGTTGTTTTTTTTTTTCGAACAACATTAATAACTCAACAATTCACACACTAGGAGCACTTAGTCTAGATGCCACCTTATCTATTAAGAAGGGTTCATCTATAACTAAGCCTCAGTTAATCTATACAATATATTTTGCCCATCTTCTCTATGCTTCCCTGACTTAGCTAAATAAGAAATCCTCCCATCCCGAAACCGGCCCTCACTTTTTTACACGTTTCCTGAATACTTTGTCGCTTGCCCTGAAATATTGACGCATTTCTATCCAGCCACAGGTGATATCCTATGGCTGCAAAAATACAGCAGTGAAACCTAAAGTCAATAATGTGCTTTTTGCGTAGAATAGCTCGTTGCCATTGTATCCATCCAGTAGGTCTCCAAGAGGTATTGCACCAACTGAGAACAACTTCTCTGACCTGCCGAGCATGACTGCACTCAAACAATAAATGGTCCACAGTTTCACCAGGATTGTCACACAGACCACAAATATTCTGTCTGCCAGGTATATGTCTAGCCAATAACGCATTGATAGGTAGTCTATCTTGCAGGGCCAACCAAAGACGAAATCTATGCTTAGGGACAATACTCCTACACCATATAAGAATGGTGTCTCTATGTACCTGTTGATGCTGCAGCAACCATGAGTACCCTTTAGCTGGACAATATTCACCCTTGTGTAGAATGTCTGGTGATGAAGCACTGAAAGCTTGCTGCCAGTGATGCTTCTGTTTGCAAACTTTCCTCCAGTACCAACAAACATCAACTCCATGTTTGTACTACCACCTAGAAGACCCATACTTTTTAAAAAATCCCCCTCGGGAAGAGTCATTAGAGGGAAATTCCGTTTAGGGAAGTCGTTTTTCTATTGGAGCCTAGCAACATTCTTTCTTCGCGAACTTATCTTACTTCCCCTAACTTCCTTTCTTGTAGGGATTTTTTATTAGAGTTAACCTGCTCGGGGCCTTAGGCAGGGGTGAGTTAATCAACCTATCTTTGCCAATCAACAAGAAGGCGGTTACCGCAGAGAGGTGCAACCCGTAAATGCGGATCATGCCTTGGAAACGTTCCACTCTTCCAACCGAGGTTCAAATCGAACTTTTTCCTCTCCTCGTACCTGCTTTCCTTCTCGATGCCAACCCGTACGTACGCGAGTGTTCCCCGGGCTATTATAAGGAATGAAATTCGTGGAACCAACTCTCTTTGAAGCCTTCCAAAGAAGAGAAGTTGCCCTTTGAGCAGTAGCACGAGGATGCCCGCCCCCAGAACGGTTGCTTGCCCTGGCGTAAGATTGTTAACCGGCTTTATCGGCGGCATAAACAACTACTATTCCGGTCGAAGAAAGGCGAAACCTAGCCAGCAAAAGCTTCCGTAAGACCAGTGAAGATTGGTTTCAGACGAGAGGAAACCTTCTTGTACGAGGATAGGAGTGAAATGAAATGGAACGACTATTCATTAGTTCGGGTAAGATTAGCACCAAAATATGCAGCAGCAGTAACCAGATTATCATAATCTCCATCAAGACCAAAAATTGTATACTGCATCAACTCTTGATCAGAAAGAGGAGCATTGATAGCGGCGAGGGAATCAGCAATTACCTTTATCTCTCGAAGATAAGCCTCCATAGACTGATTTGCTTGCTTCTTCATGTTGGTGAGACGCCGCTTGAGCTCCATTGTCTTGGCCATAAACGAAGTTAAAAACCGTTGATGTAGACGATTCCAAATTAGATGGGAATGCTACTTAACTAATTTCTCTGTTAATCTCCTTAGAAACTGTAGCATAGAGCCAGGATCTAACTTGTTGATCAGCACGGAGCCATTGGTAAAATAATGGATTAGGTTGAGACTGACCAGATGTATCAGTGACAACCATTGGTGGCGGGGGAAAAGATCCATCAACAAGGCCAAGTAAGTTATGGGCAATAAGATGGGCGATAAATTGTTGTCGCCATGTAAGAAAATCCTCGGGACCAGTTAGAGGCTGGTTGACAATGCGTCTAATGCTAGGAGGATTAAAAGGAGGAGGAGGGTTGCCACCACCCGAAGAGAATTGTGAATTTGAGCCAAGAGAGAGAGCCGCCATCATAGTTTAACGGTTTGGCATGGGACTAGGGTTTGTATGGGGTTGAGAGCTTGGTCCTCCTATCTCAAAAACACTATTAGGAAATAAGGAGGAGGTTTGCGTCGGCCATGGAAGGGTCGTGTAGGGCAGGACAGGTGCTGCGGTTAGAAGAGCTTATGCCTAAGACCAAAGAGCCATGCACCGGAAACGAGAGTTGTACGGATTCAGTTCCCTTTCTAGCTAGGCTATAATATTCCCCTGCTGGGTCAGATGTTTGACTTGATGACAAGGAATTCCCTATCTCCATATGATTAATACTCTATCTATAACCTTACGATTGGGAAAAGGAAGCTGTGGTACTTATGACTTTATGACTTTACTGTTGATGAGGAAAACACAAGCATCGAATGCTAGTCTTTTGCCCCTGTTAGCACTTTCCTGAACCGTCAACTCAAACTGTAGCAGCGGGAATGTCTTCACCACCAGATATTGCATTAAGAGCTTCTACTTCTATTGCATCAACTATTGCATCAACGGTGGTTTATTGAACACTATCCCGATTTCGAAAAAAAGTCTTCCTCTATCACATTACTCTCACCAACCGCGGATGTGGGACTTGCAGCGGCAAGAGATCGTCCGCGATTTGATAGCATAGGGAAGCATGGAATGGGACGCTAGCTTCTCTCTTTTCTTAAATGCGCGGTGCTTAACACATGCAGATCGGACCCCTTCCTTTATGGGATTGTCGCCTCAGTGCCTCCTTTCCCTTCTCGTCGACGGGAGTGAGTGGGCCTAGGGCGGAAACAGGGAAGAAGTGACGGAGGTCTTTCGAGATTGAATATGACTGATAATTGTCTATATAAAGAAGAATTCTGTCTTTCGAAGCGAGCCATTGGCAAGAAGCACAGAATCCGCTCGGGGACTAAGCGCATATACCTTGTCTTCTTTCATTGAAAAGGTACGGTGACGAATGAACGGATCAAGCAGTGCAGAAGGACCTACGACGATGAAGTAGAAAGGGGGGACGTAGGGAAGCTGCGGGCAATTTGCGTAAGTAAGAAAACAAGAAAAAAGCGGCTAAATGCCGACAAACCAACCAACCGACGACGTCCTCTTTTTTCCGTCAGAGGCGGTGAAAGCCCTATATATATATAAATAATATATATAAATATATATAACGATAAAAAGATAGATGGTCATGGTTTAAACTAGATTGTCCCAGTTGGAGTTTTGACTATAGCTGCAACCTATCTCATATTGGGGAGAAGTGTACCGCTCTCGATCAAACTAGAAATAGAATAAGAGAAGAAAGGCAGTGCAGTAAAAACACTTCCTGTTTGGTTCACTTTCTTTCGGATAATGAGTAAGAGAACGGAGCGAAAAAGCAAGGCCCAGAGGTGCTCAATGAGCCGGTAACCCTTTGCCCAAGGTCCTTCTCTTACTTGAAGAAGATCGAATTGACCATGTCTCTCGGTCCAAGAAAAGTCATGCTGACTCTCTGGCTACGATTGCTTCTAAGATCAAAATAAAATGAATGACACAGAAGTTGAAAATGGTCAAGAGAACTATACCTACTTCCTTCTTTGATGTTGATTTGATAGAGATAGCAGAGGTCTTCGTAGCAAGGATCACATCCGATTACGATATTAGATATAGTTTTCCTGAAACTTATTTACCTCAAATCCGCATTACACCAGAAAAATCTGTCTCTTACCGCGCATCAGCTTGAAGAGCGGCTATCGGAGTCAGGCTTAAGAGAGCCTCCTACCTAGTCAAATACTGAACTGAAAAAAGAAGAATACCATCATCGAGTACTGAATCGGATTCAGAGATCACCAGCCTATCGAACAATAGCCCTTCGGGGAGGAAGAGCTCTCGGTAGTTGCGGTGGCATGACATCTAAGAACTCAGTAAAAAAAGATATTATTGCTTTCGGAACCGGGAACTGTCTGGTCCTCTCTTATGATAGCATCGTCATCCGCGCAGCCTTTCTTTATCCCTTGCTTTTTACGGCCCTGCTACTAATAGCTACTAATAGAATAAAATAGAATAAAAAGACTAAAGTTCCGTTGGGTGCTGCCTTAGTTCGCTAGCTTCGTTGTATGGAATGACCGGACTTACTTCAGGGAAGTTTTTGTGGCCAAAGGAAAAGAGTTGGGTTCTCTACCGAAGCCGTTATTGGGCTTTCCTTTTCACCAGGGAAACTCCCACGAGCTTCGTTTCCTGGTAGGGTAACCTCTGTCTTCATGTTCACATCTTTTTCTTACTCTTTCATTGGGCCTTTCGCCTCCCTCGAAGTCAAAACTATCCAGTGAGACCAGATCAGCCAGAAGCCTTGGTGTGCTAACAAAGCATTCCCTCTTCACTTCCCGTTCTATTTCTTTCCTGAGAGTCTAGAAGCAGCTAATTGTGTCTTATTCTTGAAAGCGCCGAAGGAAAGGGCACGAAAGGGAACTACCTCAGTAACTGAACCTGAAAGAGGCTAAAATAATTTTTATATCATTTAAAATTAGATTTTTTATACGGTACCAATGCTTTGATTCAAGAAAGCCTTGGCTCAGGGGAGATCCATAAAGCCCGCCCCGTATCGACCATCGCACGAGCAGAGTGGCCATTTCATTCAGCACTATCTCAACATACATAAGCCCAGCAGACGTAGGCTTCTCATGGGTGATCGCATTCCGCAACTGTAACGGATTCACCCTAGGGGGTTCTTCCCTCTTGTCCTCGGCAACCAGCAAGTTTCTCCTTCATCGGACAATCTCGTACCTGAGGAGGACTCTTACAAATGAAAGAGCCAGAGTCCGCCTTAGAAGGCTTTCCCTGCTGTCCATCTGTGTGAGAGGCATTCTTCAACTTCTTGTCCTTTATGACTTGTCTTTATTCTTCTCGTGTCCAGTAGGATTCTCTTTCTAATCCACCAGACTGTCCGCCGCCGCTACCTTAGAGGCAAGGTCCTTCACACCCTTTCTTGCTAGTTTATATTAAATTTCCGGGCTCAATCCCGATACGAGAAAACTAAGCCTACTGGAAGACAGGCTTTATCACAGGATTGAATCTGCCCGGACTTGATTTGATGATCCGCCCTTTCCATGGGGCACAGGCCTTAGGGACGTAGGAACTTGCTGGCTATTGAAACTATCCTAACTTTATTAACGGGAACTGACTTGACTCGCTAGGGGTAGGGCTGAGGATCCAGCATCCCAACCTGAATTAGAGGGGCGCTCCAATTCGAAGCGTGGGCTACTAAGGAAGGCCCCTTTCCATATCGGGTAGAGTCTTCAATAGTGTTTTGGAATTCATCGATATGGGAGTACAAATTTTTCAGGTACTCTAACAGATAGAGCTTTTTCTGCGGAAATAGATAGATTTCTTTACCACTTGCCTAGTATTTTACTGCTTTCCTTTCAAAAGGACTATCCATCTTATGAAAGGGAATACCTCTATTTGAAGTGAAGTAGTAAGCCAGCTAAGAAGTTATGCTTTTAGTCCGTTAGTGATAGTAGGAATTCATGAAGACTCGCTTTCTGAAGAAAAGGAATGGGTTTGGCTATTGACCAACAACCGGAATGTTAGAAATTAATGAAATGAATCTTTGCCCGTTGAAAACTAGTATTCATAAAAGAATTCACTCTTGCCGGGCTAACAAAGGGACATTGCTCGTCTATGTCTTACCACCCCCTAACCTCTCCCTATCGGGAGTTTCCTCGGGTGAAGCTGTTCTTGCTTTGAACAAACTTCATCAGATATTCATTTCTCACTGCTAGCAATCCAGGTTAATAAAGTATAGTATGCGCCCATTAATTAATATAGTAAAGTATGCCTTTCTTCGCCCTGCCAGTTAACGAATGAGCAAGCAAAAAGTGGGCAAACTGTTATAGAATCAGCAACGAGGCCTCATCTCGTGTCTAATAGCAATTCCTGGCTTTATCGAACCAGTCACTTCTCCAGCCTTTCAGCTCTCTAAACAGTATATACGTATTCCCCAACAGTATATAGGTATTTCCTTTCAAGGGCTAATCTCCCCGTCATGCCTGTAGCTTTCGAGCGAGTTCGAGCAAGTGAGAGAAGTCTTTTTACATAAATTCCTTTTATTTTAGTGGTCTTCTCAATAGTAGCAAGCAGGAAGAGTTCCAGTCGTGGTGAATTCCCAAAAAGAATGAATCATCAGTAGGCCGGTTGTCCAAGTCTTTACTTTAATGATTTAATGAATAGGGAACTTGCCATTCCCGCATCTTATTATTTCTTTTTTCCTCAATCTAATCCTGTTTACGGTCTTTTCTTGCAGTTCACGATCGCCTAGATAGCTTCACCCCTGCCATACCATATGTAAAGAAATCCATCAAAAGCCCGCAATCAAGGGCCTTCGTTTTATCCTTCCTACTTCCTACTAAGGACTTCCCTATCCGTTCCTTTCTTACTGTTAGTAAGTCCCCGAGCCGTCTGAGTAGAGGTAAATGGGGCGCTTCCTCTCCCGTTGGTCGAGCTCCCGATCGGGAGAAAGAGACTCACATGTTTTTTGACCAAGGAATAAAAAAGAGGTATTGGCTGGCTAGCGGGCGGCTTACTCTACGCCAAGGGCGAAGGGCGGGCTCCTCTTCGTTCCGATCTAAAATAGCCGTACCGGAGTAGTAAGAGAGAAGAAAAGAGGATTATGAAACCAAGGCATTGGATGAGAAAGCCTCTTTATCCGTATGAGAAAACTGCTCATGGTGCGAAGTTTTTCATCCTCCTAGGCTACTACTTTTCCCGGTTCTTCGGAAAGGAAAAGAATGAAGTCGGAGCTTTTCAAAGAAATGATGTAAATGGATGTCCACAGACTCCTAGGCGTCAAGGTGAATGGTATGGTTTGCTCACCCTGAAGAAAACTCGTATAGAAACAAAGGGCTTGCTTCCGCATAAGATAAGAATGGTCTGGTGTCTATAAGGCTGAAAAACTATACAAAACTTTCGGGTCTGCAAGAAAAAAATTTTCCTTTAGTGACAGTATAAATTTGTCTAAAAGAAAAGGTCAATGGTTAAAGTTCCGAGTAGAACTCCTAGTCCATAGTCGAAGCCCAACATGACTCTTTGACAGTTCAGCTCAGTCCAATATTCCTCCTCTTTAGAGTTGGAGACGAGTGGCTTCCACACTCCTCCCTTTTTGGGTCTATCGCTTTGCCTGAACCAAATTCTTTGAATGGTTGTCGTCCAGACCCACTATTTCTTTCCTATACTTCTTTTATTTTTCTTTTGTTGGCAGTGCGGAGCCCGCTCATTGGGATTCTCGCCTTCTACTGTTAAGATTCAACGTTTTTGCAGAGTTTCTTGAGTCACTTTGAAGTAATCAATTACGTCAGCTCGACTTGCTAAAGCATATGTGGAAATAAACCTTGATCTGTGACGTTCCGGCTAACGTTGCATCGGGCAGGAACTGATGGCCTGGAATCCTCCAACTCTGAACACGCACTTCCTTTCCTCATGCATCCGTATCCACCAAATGCATTCCTCTTTCGTAGAATTTAGATCGTCTATTTCAATATCCCCTGTATTCGTCTTATCCATTCACCTTATTTCGTCTATGGCTGGCCATACCCAACAATCTCAAGAGCCTGTCCCGCGAGACAGCTGACAGGTCAATAGGTATTTTAACTTCCGATCCAATTAGAAGAACAAAGTAGCTCGACTGGTAAGGAAAGGTACCCGAAGGAGTGTACTCGGACTCCCTTTTTTTTTCTTGAGAAATACCTCAATAACTCTTTCGCTTGAGAGATAGACCAACCTCTCGTAAACCTCAAACTTGGGGGCGCGAGAAACATAAAAAAACTAAGAATCGCGTTGGACTATATCTTTTTGAGCTCCAACCATTTCGTTGAAGCGTCACACTTCGCCCTGGAATTTCAACATCAAGCGCATGCACTGACCTGTCGTCGCCTTATACACCTATTCTATCGCAACTATCAATCACCTTTCTTTGCTGGGGGCAGGTTCTGACCACACGATGTACCAAGAAGACATCACCTATAGACTTATTCGTCTCCTTTTATGGGTATAGGGGCATTCACGAAAAAGCATTCCTTATGTTCATTCTATATGTAAACAACAAATGCAATCAAAAACCACTCACCCCGCAGAGCACCAAGACGCATGGATTGCCAATTCTTATTAATCATAGCAGTCATCACCAGCTTCGGCCCTTTCCCTTTCTCGGATTTCAACAGATCTCGCCTTTCTTTTGACGCCTGCCTTGTGTTGAACTGAAATGGCTGACAGCCTTTTTCGAGGCTTTCACCCGCACGCACTAGCACGTCTATATATATGGTGATATCAAACTCGAAAGCCCGAACACAAGCATACCTTATTATTATGAAAAGGGGCTAAAACCAAAGCGAGCTGACAACTGCGAGACTAGGAGAATAGGAAAGACTTGGTATATAATCCGTGCCTTCGTTCCGGCTATAGTCCCATTAGCAAGCGAGTAGGGGAACCGTTCCTTCCGTTCAGTAAGGGAATACAAGCATTACGGGGATTTTTTAAAAAAGGAATATGAATATGACTCTTCCCAACTCTTCTCAAGCGAAGCGTAGTGAGGAAGGAAGGGAAGAACGTCACGAGAAAGGCTAAGTGAAGTACTTCTCGGGACTTCTCTTTTCTTCTTGCTTATTATTATATTCTCTTCTTGCTTATCACCGACTTTCCGAGCGTCGTCTGTAGTAGGGAGGGCCATTCTCGCAGGAAGTAGCATACTCATGTTGCCTGCTTTCGTTCCTTTCGTCTCGAAGGCCGGTTCAGTAATAGTTCAAATCCGTTGCACTGGCTAGTGCATTAAGGTGGCTTTTATTACTCCGGGCCAGCAGTGAACGAAGTATTAAAGTAGAGAAAGCTAGCGTTCCGTACTCAGCCGGCCAAGCAAAACTCCAGCTAAGCTAATAGCTCTAATTGTAGGATATCTAAAAAATATGCTCTTCTTTGTTGCCTTCCTTCTCTTCGGGGTAGCTAGATTAGTCGCAATAGTCCTTATTAGTAAACTCCAGCCTCGTTGTTAATTGACTCCCTACTTCAACTAAGTTCCCAGACATATATTAACACCTTTAGAGTAAAACATATGTCGTTCTCGCTGAGACTTTTACCCACCAGTCTTCTCAGGGTAGGTCATGGTGACAATAAATACTCTTTCAACTCCATATCTGTCAAGTTCTACTAAAGAAAGAAGGTACGGGCGAAGCAAAGGAGTCACAAACCTTCAACTCATCGAGGAAAAGGCTTCATTCTCAACTATTTGCTGACGATACCAAGCTTCAAAGCCCGATGCAATTCAAATTCTTAGTCATTCGCTCCCAAAATAAGATACTTCCTACCTCGTAAACCTTATTCATTCGTTTAGGGCGAGTGACTTCGTACCTCTCCTTCCCTATTTATTTCGTATTGATACCTACACCTAGTGAAAAACTTAGTAAGAACTCAATGGCATTGCCAATACCTGTGACAGAAGTAGTCCGATGCCCCTAACCGATCTACGAGATACCAGCGCTTGCATCATACCTCGTTTGGAGCGAGGCTCAGTCCGTTATTGGCTATCGACAACTTTTGTTGCTTGCAAGGTTGGATCTTCAATGCAGTAGTTCTTTCTTTGAGAGTGCGGTGTGGACCGTATCCGACGAACCGCATTTACCGACTGCGCAATACGTTAGGCGGAGATGGAATCCTCTTCCCTCTCTGATCCGTTGGGCTGCTTGCTGCTGGTACGCCCTTTCTGACATGTCCACATTAACATTCAATACGGGTGTGATCCACGTTCTTTACTTTTGGAGCCTTTAACCGGTGCTTTGACTTGTCTTAGAAGGAATCTATTTAGCGGCGGGCATCTCGGTCCGGAGTGAGCACTTCAACCGAGGTAGGGAGCACTGCCTTACTTTGTTTAGTGTTCCCAGCTACCCCAGCCCCTAAGATCAACCATAAACTAACGATTGGTAGGACGGGAGGATATAAGTACTGCTTTCGGCTGTTCGCCCTTTGGGTGAATAGCGGCCAGGGAATGGTCCAAAAAAGTCTAACCGACGTTCTTGGTCAATAGAGGAGGCGACGTTCTTCATTTAGGAGCAAGGTTCCCGGGACGGCTTTCTGTAACGCGGGTAAATTCAAATGGGAAATTGACTGATTTCGGCTGTTATGCTATTGTTTATTTGTCATATTCCATACCTTGGAGGTGTGATCTACGGAAATTCGTTATTGTAGACCTTAGCCGCGGTGACACTTGAGTGTCCCTAGTCTCCCCTCTACTAAATAGAGTTGTTTAAGACATAGGCTTCTTTCTTCGCAATTGCCTGTCCTCATTCTCATAGCGGGGATTATTAAGTTCAGTTGTTTCGCCGCCTTTCTCAGTATATATTGAAGTAAAAATTCTTCTATATATTCCATATATGGGCATTCTGCGTGGCCTTGACGTCAACTTTGATTGACCAGTTCCTTAAGTCAATAGAGACCTCTCTTCTTCAGTTCATTCTTCAACAATTGAATCAGATCAGAAAGCTCCAGAAAAGAAGCAACTCCAGATAGAGGTCTCTCGAGCCCGTAGGAGAGAATACCTGGTCACTACGAAAGAAGAACGGGCATCACTAAAAGAGCTCATCGCTTTCGGGTAGTCTGCTTTCGCACTTGATAATCCAAGAAAAAATCTCTTCTACTAATACATTCACCGAGGCGGTCTACGGGTCGGGTCGTGGAGGGGTAGTCCCTCTCTGCTTTTCCACTCGAACCATAACCGGAACTGGAACCTCCATCTAGACCTAAACCTGACACCCTGTCACGAACTCTCAACAAATAGAGTCTCGGTGGATGCTTTACACCCCTTGAATGGGACTTTTTTTGTCAAAGCCCTGTAGTCGTCTGGTTTCGGGAGCTAAACGACTAACTCAAGAACGAAGTCCGATCAGAGGAGACAGTCATTTGAATGCCTTATCGGGAATCCTTGTTCCAGGTACGTAACCCTGCAGCCTAGCCGCCTCCTAGCCCGTTCAATAGAATGAAATTCACTCGTGAAGGGAAGAAGGAGCACACATCGCGGAATATATTTTTTATACACACTCAAAAGAGTCTTAACGTATTCAGGTATTCGATTGGGTAATTGGCTTTTATAGAAAAAGCTCAAAAAAAAAGAACTTCTTTTCCACCTACATAGAGTTACATAGGCTGTACTATAAGACAAATAAGCCTCTCCAGACCAGACCAGACAAGTGCGCGGCGAGCCCACGCAAAGGGTGACGTTAAGATATGCCAGATTCCACCAAGTATACAAATGGAACCTATCCATACATGTCCCCCGATTATATCTTCCAAATCGTCCACACTAACAATCCATCCTTCGGAACCAAAAGGTGATTTTAGTAAATAACCAAATAGAATACTTGGGCAAAGGGTGACTGACGTTAGTAATTTTGCAACCATCTCCCCCTCCTTCCGCCCAGGTATCATATACGCCCCCAAAATAAAAAAGAGCCTTGAATAAACGAAGAAAAGCGCCTATACCTAACTTCATTAAGTGAATGCCCAAAATTGTGGTCATTTTTTTTATATCTTTCTACACATAACCGAAGAATGGAAAAGATTCTTAATAAGTCTCAGGGCCCAGAAGTGCATGATAAATACCACCAAAGCCCAATACTGCCGAAGAAATTAAGTTCAGTACTCCAGATACAAAGTATGGAAAGGTGTCTATAACTTCCCCACTTTAGCCT
>Ga0268255_10000509_pt1 | contig 26788 bp, 28 predicted proteins | sample AgamicOrMarz_FD_200256 | JGI IMG/M metagenome (GOLD analysis project Ga0268255, IMG submission 200256) | Agave microbial communities from Guanajuato, Mexico - Or.Ma.rz (v2) (version 3) | ecosystem: Host-associated > Plants > Phyllosphere > Phylloplane/Leaf | place: Guanajuato, Mexico...
AGCAAATGGATAACCTGTTGCTTTTGACGCTAAAGCCGAAGAACGGCTAACTCGTGGATTTACTTCAATAATATAGTAGTTGAAGCTGTATGGATCTAATGCCAGCTGAACATTACAGCCGCCTTCAATTCCTAAGGCACGAATAATTTTTAATGAAACATTGCGAAGCATCTGGTATTCCCGATCGCTTAATGTCTGACTTGGTGCAACCACGATGGAATCTCCAGTATGGACGCCAACCGGGTCGATGTTTTCCATATTACAAACAACAATGGCATTGTCATTTTTATCGCGCATTACTTCATATTCAATTTCCTTAAAACCAGCGATACTTTTTTCTAGCAGACATTGATTCACTGGGCTGTGCTTTAGTCCGCTTGTAATAATTTCCTCGAGTTCCTCGTCGTTATGACAGATACCTCCGCCTGTTCCTCCTAAAGTAAATGCTGGACGAACAATGACAGGGAAGCCTATTTTTTCAACAAATGCTTTAGCTTCAGCTAATTCATGGATAATTTCGCTATCGGGTACTGGCTCGTTTAATTCATTCATAAGGCTGCGGAAAAGGTCACGGTCCTCTGCTTGATTAATAGCCGAAAGTTTAGTGCCAAGAATCTCGACCTCGCATTCTGCTAGAACACCGGATTTTGTTAAATCAACAGCCAGGTTAAGACCTGTTTGTCCGCCAAGTGTTGCAAGCAGTGCATCCGGACGTTCTTTGCGGATGATTCTGCTGACGAATTCCACAGTCAAGGGCTCGATATAAACGGCATCAGCCATCTCTGTATCCGTCATGATGGTGGCCGGATTGGAGTTAACTAGAATAACACGGTAGCCTTCTTCTTTCAGAGCGATACATGCTTGGGCACCGGCATAGTCAAATTCTGCAGCCTGACCGATAACAATTGGTCCTGAACCGATTACTAAAATGGAGTTGATATCTGTACGTTTAGGCATTTGCTGTAACCTCCTGTTTGTTCTTTTCCATCAAGTCAAGAAATTGATTGAATAAGCCGTTTGCGTCTTCTGGACCCGGAGATGCTTCGGGATGGTACTGAACCGTAAATGCTGGGTAATCAACGTGTTTCAAACCTTCGACTGTTCCGTCATTTACTGCAATATGAGTAATTTCTAATCTTGTATTTTTGATAGAGTCTTCTTCTACTGTATAGCCATGATTTTGCGAGGTAATCGCAACCTTCCCTGTCGAAAGGTCTTTGACTGGATGGTTGGAACCGCGATGACCGAACTTCATTTTTTCTGTATTAGCTCCGCATGCTAGGGCAAATAACTGATGACCTAAGCAAATGCCGAATAATGGTACCCTGCCTAATACTCCTTTTAACATATCAATCGCTTCTGGAACATCCTTTGGATCCCCAGGTCCATTTGAAAGCATGATTCCGTCTGGGCGTAACTGAAGGATTTCATCTGCTGTTGTATGATATGGAACGACCACAACATCACAATCCCGCTGGTTGAGCTCTCGCAGAATTCCGTGCTTCATTCCAAAATCAACGAGGACCACTCTCTTGCCGCGTCCTGGACTTGGATAAGGGTTTTTAGTGGAAACTTGTTTTACTTGATTTGTTTGAAGTGGTGCTTTTCGTAACTGAGCTATGACCTCGTTTGGATCCTTCTCAATACTGCAGATGGCCCCTTTCAAGGTTCCGTATTGGCGGATAATCCGCGTTAATTTACGTGTATCAATCCCTGCAATTCCTGGAATCTTTTTCATGTCAAAATATTCATCTAATGTGTATTCGTTTCTCCAGTTGGAAGGGAAGTCCGCTGCTTCTTTGACAATCAAACCCTTTATTGCTGGATTGATTGATTCGAAATCGTCCCGGTTGATCCCGTAATTTCCGATCAATGGATAGGTAAGGGTTACAATCTGTCCGCAATAGGATGGGTCAGAAATGATTTCCTGGTAACCGGTCATTCCTGTATTAAAAACGACTTCACCAATTGTTTCCGTATCACTGCCAAAGCCTTTACCGATAAAAATGGTACCATCTTCTAAAATTAGCTGTTTTTTCATACTAAGACACTTCCTTTTTCCCAAGCGATTTCTCCTCTAGCGATTGTCATCTCAGGCCATCCCTTACATTTCCAACCGCTAAATGGTGTATTTTTTCCTTTTGATAAGAATTCTTCTGTGTTAATAGCACGTTCTTCCTCTAGGTTCAACAGTACTAAGTCTGCCGGTGCTCCCACTTCGATTTTCCCGTACGGAAGCGCAAATGCATTGGCTGGTTTGACGGTTAGATACTCAATTAACTGTTCGAGTGTGATGATATTCTTTAAAACGAAGTGTGTATATAGTAATGGGAACGCTGTTTCCAGCCCAACAATACCGAACGGTGCAAGCATCATTCCCTCAAGTTTCTCTTCTGCTGTGTGTGGTGCATGATCAGTTGCAATGAAATCAATTGTGCCGTCTAAAAGTCCTTCTATTAAGGCTTTGCGGTCTTCGGCATCACGAAGCGGCGGATTCATTTTGAAGTTTGCATCCAAACCTGGGATATCATCTTCAGATAACAATAAGTGATGCGGTGTTACCTCTGCCGTTACTTTAATTCCCGCTCGTTTGGCATCTCTAACAACTCGTACTGATTCCTTTGTGCTGATGTGGCAGACATGATAATGACAGTTGGCTGCTTCAGCTAACAGTACATCTCTAGCAATTTGAACGGATTCACAGACGGATGGAATCCCATTCAACCCATGTTCCTTCGCAAAAGAGCCATCATGGACGGAGCCCTTATTGATTAACGTATTTTCTTCACAGTGAGCGACTATCGCCATATCAAGTGCTGCAGCTTTACGCATAGCTTCAAGCATCATCGCTGCTGACTGCACGCCTACCCCGTCATCCGTAAAGGCAAATGCGCCGAGAGCTTTCAGTCCTTCAAAATCTGTTAATTCTTGACCTAACTGACGGATTGTAATCGAAGCATACGGCAGTACCCTAACCTTCGCTGTATCCTTGATCCGCTTTTGTAAGTCCTCCATGTTGTTAATGGTGTCAGGCACCGGTCTTGTGTTTGGCATGTTGGCAATAGTGGTAAATCCGCCTCTTGCCGCGGCCTGTGTTCCGGTTGCGATGGTTTCCTTTTTTTCGCCGCCTGGCTCACGAAGGTGTACATGTAGATCGATAAATCCTGGTGCCACTAATTTACCTTCCGCGTCGACTGTGCGATCCACGACTGCATTGATTTGTGTTTCAATCTTTGTAATGATACCATCCTCTATTAATAGATCAGCTTGTTTCTTTTCTCCATTAGATGCTATGTAGCATGCGTTCTGAATAAGTAGTTTCATTGTGTTTTCCTCCTTCAATACTTTCAATAGCTCTCTTTATTGCTGCCATTCTGACATATACACCATTTTCCATTTGTTTGAAGATTCTAGATCGCTTGCACTCAACAAGACTATCAGCAATTTCAACATTGCGATTTACCGGGGCAGGATGCATGATAATGCTGCCAGACTTCATCATTTTTTCTCTCTCTAATGTAAGGCCATACTGTTTATGGTACTCATTTGCCGTAAAACTAGTTTTTTGTTGATGACGTTCATGTTGGACACGAAGCAGCATGACAACATCAGCTTCTTGGATGGCCATATCAATCGGCCTGTACCTGGATATATCTGAACTTCTCGTATCAAACCATTCTTCAGGTCCGGAAAAAATCACTTCTGCTCCCAGTCTTGTCAAAACATCAGCATTAGACCGTGCGACTCTGCTATGGCGGATGTCACCGATAATCGCAATTTTTAAACCTGCGAATTGGCCAAACTCTTCCTGGATGGTCATTAGGTCTAGAAGTGATTGTGTAGGATGATGTCCGCATCCATCTCCGCCATTTATAATTGGAATATTTACTTTTCCCAGTAATTCATCAAAATACCGATCTTGTTCGTGACGAATGACAATTGTTTGTACACCAATCGATTCTAATGTTTTTACCGTATCGTAGAGTGTTTCTCCTTTTTGAACACTTGAAGTAAGCACTTCAAAGGGCACCACCTCTAAGCCTAATCGCCTCTCAGCAACTTCAAAACTGCTTTTTGTTCTTGTGCTTGGTTCGAAAAATAGATTGGCAGTAAACATCTGCCCGTTCGGACGCCACTTCTTTCCATTTTTAAAGCTCACGGCATCTGTCAAGATTTGATTAATCTCCTCTACCTTTAATTCATTTGTGGTAAGTAAGTGATTTATCATCAGTTATTTCCCGCCTCTCATATTGATAAAAAACACCCTGACCTTTTGGTTCAGGGTGTTGGATTTTGCGAACTAATCCATATTAGTGCCTTTATAGCACTAATGTTACACACCCTTATAAACCTCTCTGGATTTATTTAAAGAGCTGAGTCTTGGTTATGCAGTTTTCTGCTTTTCAGAAGGTTCAATTTCCTCAAGCATATTTTCATTTATTGGTTCCTTACCAGGAAGGATGAGGTTTAACAAAACCCCGCAGATTGCAGCTAATGCCATTCCTTGGATTTGCAGTGATTCCGAAACTTTTATTACAGCTCCACCGATTCCAATTACCAAGATAACGGATGAGATGACAAGGTTCCGTTTGTTTCCAAAATCAATTTTGCTATCAACCAGCATTCGTAAACCAGAAGAAGCGATGATCCCAAAAAGTAGAATCGAAACTCCGCCCATAACCGGGGTTGGTATGGTTCCGATTAAGGCTGTTATTTTTCCAATAAAACCAAAGATAATCGCGAAGATTGCTGCTCCAGCAATGACATACACACTATATACTCGAGTAATCGCAAGGACTCCGATGTTTTCACCATAGGTTGTTTTAGGCGGACCTCCAATCAAAGCGGAAATCATTGTTGCCGTTCCATCCCCAAGAATCGAGCGGTGTAAGCCTGGTTCTTTAATATAATCTCGGCCGACTACCTTGCTAAGCACCAACTGGTGTCCGATGTGCTCTGATAAAGTGACAATCGCTACAGGTACCATTAGCAGAACTAAATCCCAAGTAAATTTTATTTTATAGCTTACAAATGGAATGATAAATTCAGGCATTTCAAACCATTTAGCATCTAATACCGGTTTAAAATCGACTACCCCAACCACTAATGCGTAGATATATCCGACAATAATCCCTGCTAAGATAGGAATCATGCTTAACATTTTTTTGGCGTATATCGAAAAGATGATTGTTGCTATTAAAGTGACAAGTGCGACGGAGAAATGAAGCATGCTGTACTTTCCACTCACAGGATTATTCATTGCCATATTTACTGCAGTCCCTGATAATGCTAATCCGATGACAATGATCACTGGTCCGACCACAATCGGCGGGAGCAGGTTCATGATCCAGCGGTGCCCTGCCTTGCTGATTATTATTGCCACAAGTCCGTAAACAATTCCTGCAAGGAAGGTCCCTACCATGGCACCACCTGGTCCCCCTGCTGCTTTAGCGGCAATGACCGGTGCGATAAAGGCAAAGGATGAGCCTAAGTAAGCTGGAACCTGGAATTTAGTAATTAAGAGAAATGCTAAAGTGCCGAGTCCGCTTGAAATAAGTGCAATCGCAGGGCTCAACCCAACCAGGAAAGGTACAAGAATCGTAGCTCCAAACATGGCGAATAAGTGTTGTAAGCTTAACGTAATCCATTGAAATGGTTTTGGAATCTCTTTTATGTCTAGGATAGGTTTATTGTTCATGTGAATTCCCCCATTTATTAATAGCTTATCTTTAGTATCTATTTTTTTTCATAAAAAACCCTCTTTGCCAGAAAGGTACAAAGAGGGTTTGGACATGCCTAAAAAAGATTCATTTCGGCATATTCCCCTTTGTCAGCCTCTCTGGACTACATTTAAAAGGGTTACTATTTATTTTTCAAAAATACTTACTTGATCGACCTTATCTACTTCAGCTAACTCAACGACTATTTTTTCGTCACTTGAGGTCGGGATATTCTTCCCTACATAATCTGCTCGAATTGGTAATTCCCTATGCCCTCTGTCGACTAGTACCGCCAGTTGAATGACTGCAGGTCGTCCTAAATCCATAAGGGCATCAAGTCCTGCTCTAACCGTTCTTCCTGTATATAAAACATCATCCACTAGTATCACTTTTTTATTATTTATCCCGACCGGGATATCTGATCCTTTAACAAGTGGTTCTTGATTATCCGTTTTTTTAGTTAAATCATCACGATAAAGGGTAATATCTATCTCACCTACTGCTATCGAATTCCCCTCAATCTCTTCAATTTTTGTTGCAAGTCTTTCTGCAATAAAAATGCCTCTCGTCCGAATACCAACAAGAATACAGTCATCAATCCCTTTATTTTTCTCAATAATTTGGTGGGCGATTCTTGTCAGTGCCCTTCCAATAGCTTGTTCATCAAGGACAACAGCTTTTTGGTTCATATTACACCTTCTTCTTTTATGAATATAAAAAACCTCTCATCCAATGTTGGCGAGAGGTTAACTAGTTAATTGATAGATATGGGCATAGTTTACCCAATATCTTAACCGTTTCCTTCTCAGCCTCACGGGACTGTTTTAAAGGCTTATTAAGCTAAAATTATCTTACTTCAAATACACGACCATGTCAACGATTATTTCGAAGTTGAGTAAGTAGCAATTCGATATCTTCTGGCATTGGTGCTTCAAATTCTAAATATTCGTTTGTTCTTGGGTGATTAAATCCAAGTATTCCTGCATGTAATGCTTGTCCGTCAATATCGAGTGTCTTTTTCGGCCCATATTTTGGATCTCCAGCAAGCGGGTAGCCAATATATTTCATATGAACACGAATTTGGTGGGTTCTGCCTGTTTCTAATTGACATTCAACAAACGTAAAATCTTTAAACCGTTCAAGAACATGGAAATGAGTGACAGCGTGTTTTCCATGGTCAACGACTGTCATGCTTTGCCGGTCTTTTGTATCTCGGCCCAGTGGAGCATCTACCGTTCCAAAATCATGAGGAATAACTCCATGGACAATCGCCTTATATTTACGTGTGACAGATTTAGCCACTAATTGGTTAACAAGACTTTCATGAGCCAAATCATTTTTGGCCACCATTAATAATCCGGACGTATCTTTATCAATCCGATGAACAATCCCTGGTCTTAACACACCATTAATTCCTGATAAATCCTTGCAGTGGAACATTAATCCATTGACTAGCGTCCCCGACATATGCCCAGGTGCTGGATGTACGACCATTCCCCTTGGTTTATTTACCACCAAAACATCACTGTCTTCATAGTAAATTTCTAGATTTAGGTCCTCTGGGACTACATCCAATTCTTCTGGATCAGGGATCGTGATTTCAATTTTATCGTTTAAACTGCATTTATAATTTGTTTTAATTTGTTGTCCGTTTACAGTAATATGGCCTTCTTTAATCCATTGCTGTACTTGTGTTCTTGACCATTCTTCATCAAGACTGGAGATTACCTTATCGATCCGATCTCCTTTTTGCTCCTCAAGAATGATGTGTTCCATTTTCTCCATATGATTTCTCCTTTGTTTCTCTCTCTTCTAACAACATTTGAATCATTAACAGGATGACACCGATCACTAAAGCTGAATCTGCGATATTAAAGACAGGGAAATTATAGCCAAAAACATACGTATGAATGAAATCGACAACTTCCTTGCGAATGACACGGTCAATAAAGTTTCCGATGGCGCCTCCGAGCATTAATGCTAAGGATACCCCGAGCATCCATTTACCTCTTCCAGCTTTGTATAGATAATACATAATTCCGACGATCACAATAACCGTAATTACATAAAATAGCCACATTTGTCCTTGTAATATTCCCCATGCCGCTCCACGATTACGATGTGAAGTAATATAGAAAATATTATCAATGATCGAAATACTTTCTCCCAGGTACATTTTGCTTACAATTAGCCATTTCGTAATTTGATCTAATAAAATAACAAAAAGTGCGATTAAGTAATAAAACACTAAGAAATACCTCCACATCAACCTAGACTGACCTGAGTCTAGACGCTTTCGCTTTTCATACTTCTTAAGCATTTTAGCATACTTTTTCGCTAAACGAAAATGGAACCTGATGAAAAAGATTAGTAAATCGATTTCTTGCAATAATTTATCAAATGTTCCGAATCCTTTACTGACTTTAATGTAGGTATTATCCTTAATAATTCATTAGGCAACAATTCTCCTGAAACTTCACATTGCCCAAAATTCCCATTCTCCAGTTTTTGAATAGCCGTATTAATATCTAATAATTCTTCGTGTAAAACAGCAGTAAGCCAATCTTGCTTCTGTTTGTTCCTTAATGAATTTTCAATTTCTTCTTTCGTATGACGGAGTTCCAAAAACAGCTGTTCCTGCGTTGCATTCATAGTTGTTACCTCCGTGTATCATTTGTCTTATTATTTCCGCTGACCATCACTTGACACGGAAAAACATTTGACAACAACTACAACAATTAACGGAGAAGGAAAAATTTAAAAACCCTATGCATTTGCATAGGGCTACAATTTTAGATGATAAGTTTTCAACTTTGAGAAATGTCCAGTTCCAGCGCCCAACGGCTAGTGTACTTCGCACTTCTCCCTACGATAAGTCAACATCGGATCGCTATCGCTCTCCGTGTTTCCTTTATCTCAGTTGAAGTGCTCCAGTCCATACGCCGCTAAACGGGCGCTTCCACTTTTCTTATGCCAAGTGTGTATAGTTTTCTTTCACTACTTCCGCACAACGTGGGCAGAGGGTTGGATGTTCTGAGTCTTGACCTACTTCAGGTGTAACAATCCAGCAACGCTCACATGTTTCTCCCTCAGCTTTCGTAATAACGATAGCTGCAGTTTCTAATTTAACTGCATTTTCAGGCGCTTCCTCGTAGGTTCCTGCTACTTCAAAGCCAGAGATAATGAAGAGTTGTTTCATATTTTCTTCAATCGAATCTAATAACGTTCTTGATTTTTCATTAACATATAGTGTTACCTTGGCTGTTAACGACTTTCCAATCACTTTTTGATTCCGTGCTTCCTCAAGCGCCTTTAATACATCATCACGAAGATTCATGAATCCAGTCCATTTTTCCTCTAAAGCATCGGCATTCTTTAGTTCCTGATACTCAGGGAGGTCTGTTAACTGAACACTTTCTTCAGTCACTGATGGGATGAATTTCCACACTTCATCAGCGGTGTGTGAAAGGATAGGTGAAACCAACTTTGTTAAAGCAAGCAGCGATTCATACAACACTGTCTGAATGGCACGACGCTCATGATTATTTGTTGCCTCAATATAAAGGACATCTTTGGCAAAATCCAAATAAAATGAACTTAAATCAAGGGTACAGAAATTATTAATGGCATGATAAATGCCAGCAAATTCATAGTTCTCATAAGCATTACGGACATTTTTAATCAGCTTATTTAGCTTAACAAGCATGAATTGATCTACTTCGCGAAGATTTTCATAAGCCACTTTATCAGCAGGTGTAAAATCAGCTAAATTCCCCAACAAGAAACGGAAGGTGTTACGAATTTTCCGGTAAACCTCCGCAACTTGTTTCAAAATAGCATCGGATACACGAACATCGGCTTGATAATCAACAGAGGCAACCCAGAGACGTAAAATATCGGCACCTAATTGATTCATTACTTTTGCTGGAACCACAACATTCCCAATGGATTTACTCATTTTTCTACCTTCACCGTCAAGAGCAAAGCCGTGGCTTAATACACCTTTGTATGGTGCTTCTCCTGTAACCGCTACAGCAGTGGATAAAGAAGAGTTAAACCAGCCACGATACTGGTCAGAACCTTCAAGATAAAGGTCTGCAGGGCGAACTAAATCATCTCTCTCAAGGAGAACAGCTTGATGGGAAGAACCTGAATCAAACCATACATCCATGATATCTGTTTCCTTTGTAAAAATACCGTTCGGACTGCCAGGATGAGTGAAGCCAACAGGAAGTAATTCTTTTGCTTCACGTTCAAACCAAACATTTGAACCAAATTCACGGAATAAGTCTGAAACATGATTAATTGTTTCATCTGTAATGATCTCTTCACCATTTTCTGCGTAGAAAACAGGAATTGGTACTCCCCAGACACGTTGACGAGAAATACACCAGTCCCCTCGGTCACGTACCATATTAAATAATCGCGTTTCACCCCAAGCTGGAATCCACTTTGTTTCCTTCACTGCATCGAGTAGTTCATTGCGGAAATCTTTAATAGACGCAAACCACTGTGCTGTCGCCCGGTAGATTACCGGTTTCTTCGTTCTCCAGTCGTGTGGATAGGAGTGGGTAATAAACGAAAGTTTTAACAATGCGCCCGCTTCTTCTAATGCTTGTGTAATTGGTTTATTTGCTGTATCGTAAAATAATCCTTCAAATCCTGGTGCTTCACTAGTCATCACACCTTTATCATCAACAGGGCAAAGGACATCTAAACCATATTTTTGACCAACATAAAAGTCATCTTCCCCGTGACCAGGTGCGGTATGAACACAGCCTGTACCGGCATCAGTTGTTACATGTTCTCCCAACATCACCAATGAATCACGACCATATAGAGGATGTACGGCTAGAACATTTTCTAATTCATTTCCTTTAACCTTTTTAACAACCGTTACATCTTCCCAGCCAATTTCCTTTGATACGGATTCAAGGAGAGCCTCTGCCACAAGGTATTTGTGATCATTTACCGAAACCACGACATAGGTTAGATCCGGATGAACGGAAATTCCAAGGTTTGCTGGAATTGTCCATGGCGTTGTTGTCCAGATAATAATTTGCGTATCTGTATCCAGTACATCTTTTCCGTCTTTCACCTTAAAGCCAACATAAATAGATGCAGACTTTTTATCCTGATATTCAATCTCGGCTTCAGCTAGTGCTGATTCACTTGATGGGGACCAATAGACAGGCTTAAGACCCTTATAAATATAACCCTTCTTTGCCATCTCACCGAAGACTTTAATTTGTTGAGCTTCATAAGCAGGATTTAGCGTAATATAAGGATTTTCCCAGTCACCGCGTACACCCAGACGTTTAAATTGTTCACGTTGGTTATCAATTTGTTCAAGCGCGTACTTTGTACAAAGCTTACGGAATTCTGCGACCGTCATTTCCTTGCGTTTTACTCCCTTATTCGTTAACGCTTGCTCAATCGGTAGTCCATGTGTATCCCAGCCAGGCACGTATGGAGCATGGAAACCGCTCATTGATTTATATCGAACAATCATATCTTTTAAAATTTTATTAAGGGCATGCCCCATATGGATATCACCATTGGCATACGGAGGACCATCATGTAATACAAACATTGGACGTCCTTTGGTCCGTTCCTGAACTTTATTGTAGATATTCAACTCTTCCCATTTGGCCTGAATCTCAGGCTCTCTTTGTGGAAGATTACCACGCATTGGGAATTCGGTTTGCGGCATTAATAACGTATTTTTATACTCCATTTTTTCTTCCTCCTGTAATCCTCTTCATATAACAGAATAGCCAATAGACAAATAAAAAAACCCTCTCATCCCAAAATAGGGACGAGAAGGTTTTTTTCCCGCGGTACCACCCTGATAGATAGTTCGAACTAATCGTTCTATCCTCTTTAACATTCGTAACGTGAATAACACGCCTAAGTCTACTATCCTATATATAGGAGGTTCGACTGCGGAACTCAAGGGTGATTTTCCAATTTCTCAACTTTACCAGGCTTCCACCGCCCCTGGATCGCTAAAAAAGTCCTAGAAAAATTGTACTGTCCCTTTCATCGTCATTGACTATTCTTTATAACTGTTAAGAAATTATATGCTAAAAAAACGCTTTTCGTCAAGCTAATGAATCTTCTTCTTGATGAACTTTTAATTCTGTTGCGTCAACCTCATACTCTAATAAATGATCCCAATCATCTGTATTTAGCATATCAAGCTGGGCTTCAATTAACATTTTAAAACGGGTGCGGAATACTTTTGATTGCTTTTTTAAATCCTCGATTTCAAGAGCAATTTTCCTTGCTTTTGAAAGTGATTCATTGACAATCCGATCAGCATTTTTCTCTGCTTCCTTTATAATCAACTTTGCTTCCTTTTGGGCATTCCGTTTAACATCCTCACCTGCTTCTTGAGCAATAATGATAGATTTATTTAAGGTTTCTTCAATCGTTACAAAATGACCAAGACGCTCATTCATATCGTTCAAGCGTTCTTCTAATTCTTTTTTCTCTCTAAGGACTAATTCATAATCCTTAATCACTTGATCAAGAAATTCGTTTACTTCATCCTCATCATATCCTCTAAAACCCTTATTAAACTCTTTATTATGAATATCCAACGGTGTTAACGGCATGAATGCCACCTCCATACAATCTGAATTCTATATGTATAAGCAAATATTCGACATCATTCTTCGAATTTCCTTCTATACTTATGTAGTTATTTTTGTTTTCCGACATTTATTCGCCATTTTTCTTTTTTCGTTTTTCCTTCAATGGCGAGAATTTTTGCTCGACCACTGCCTCTAACTGAAATCATATCACTCACACCGCATTCAAATGAAGGGTTTTCGATTAATGTCCAATTTACTTTCACTAATCCTTGTTGAATAAAAAGTTGTGATTTCTGCCGTGACAAATGATAAATTCCTGAAATAACGGTATCAAGCCGTAACGAAGATACCGTTAAATCACTCTCCAGCATTATTTCACTGGTGGGAAGTGCATTCTCAATATCCGTTTCCGATAGTTTTACCCCTGCTCTGCCAATGGTTTCAACATTACTTTTTATATAGTCACTAATTTCCTTTGCGGCAAAAAATTGGCATTTACCATGCTCAGTTAGGATATCTCCAAATTTCCCCCGCTTCAGCCCTAATGACATTAGCGTTCCCAATACCTGCCGATGTTCGATTGTAACAAACTTAGTTGGATATTGGACGTCAAAAAGGCTTATTTGAAATTCATTATTATCAATGGCCGTTAGATAATCAGGGAAAATTAAAGCTCTTTTTCGTTCAACATCAGGGCAGCCGCCAAAAAGTTTGTATTTAACTTCACCATGTTCACCAATTAACATTTTTAGAATATGCTGTTCCCTTGGATCAAGAAAATCAGTTAATTTAGGCATATAGTGTGTCTCAACATAATTCTTCCAATTTAACACCTGATCAATATATTCTTGTTCTTCGGGGCGAAAATGCTGATAAATGTTCATTTATAAATACACAACCTAATTTCATTATTCTTACAAAAGCCAATCTCTTACATTGCTCAGCCCCATTGTTGCTAAGTTTAAAACAAGAAAGGCAACGATAGGAGATATGTCCATCATACCGATAGATGGAATAATTCTTCTAAATGGCTCTAAATAAGGTTCACAAATCTTCGCTAGAAATTGACCGATCGATGACTCTCTAGCATTTGGGAACCAAGACATTAGAATATAAATAATTAATGCCCACGAATAATAATAAATGACCTTGCCGAGTATAACAAAAATTAAGTCCATTAAGATTTACCACCTCGTCGTTTGATTTTCAAAGTCAGGAATCAGCTCTGATATATTTCCTGACACTTCAACATTATCAGGTGTACATAAAAATATACTAAAACCAATCTTTTGAATGTCTCCACCGATAGCATAAACTGCTCCACTTAGAAAATCGACAATTTGTCTACCCTGGTCACTATCAATTCGCTGCAAGTTCACTACTACTGCACGGCGATTTTTTAAATGGTCCGCAATATCAGTTGACTCAGAATAAGTCCGTGGTTCAACTAAAATTACCTTTGATGACTTTGATGTAGAACTGGGAGATTTTTGCACACTTTGTAAGCTAACAACGTTTTGCGTTTTAATCACTTGTTGTTTTTGCTTTACAGGTATTGGTTCAACTGTTTCTGGATAATCATCATTAGTATCATCATATTCATCATCCAAAAAGAAAAATGTTTTTAATTTCGATTTAATCGTCATTATTTTCTCTCCTAACCATCTTCACCAACAAGCGCTGTGCCTATTCTTACCATTGTAGCCCCTTCTTCAATAGCAATTCCATAATCATTTGACATGCCCATCGAAAGCTCGGTGCAAGGAGCAAAATCCAAATCTAAGGCTTGGACTTGTTCGCGAAGTTCTCTTAATTTGCGAAAACATTCACGTATTTGGGATTCATTATTTGTAAGTGGAGCCATGGTCATTAAACCTTCCACGCTGATATGCTCAAATTTACGAAGTGATTCAATAAAAGGCAGAGCCTCTTCAGCACTTAAGCCATGCTTTGATTCTTCGCCTGAGACATTAACTTGTACTAAGCATTTCACCTTATGCTCGGCACGTTTATTAATTTCTTCTGCAAGAGAAATTCTGTCCAAAGAATGAATATATTCAACTATATTAATAATATTTTTTACTTTACGTGTCTGAAGTGAACCAATATAATGCCAAGTTGGCTTGTCCCCTAAAACTTCCCACTTTTGAAGAAGTCCCTCATCACGATTTTCTCCTAAATTTATTACCCCAGCCTCAAGTGCTTCATTGGCTCTTTGGATACTGACATATTTCGTAACAGCAATCACTTTTACTTCATCAGGATTCCGGGCTGAATTAAGGCATGCTTCGTTAATTTTTTGTTTAATCAGTTCATACTTTGCTGCTACACTCATAAATGTTTACTATTCTCCTTCCAGCCAATAAAAGATAACATTCTTCCTGTTTTCCCTTGATCACGGCGGTGGGAAAAAAACTCTTTATCACAACTAGAACAAAATCCAGTCATCAGGATATTAGAATCCGGTACACCAGATTTTAATAAGATTTGCCTATTTACTTCCCTTAAATCTAAAGAGTACTGGCCATCGTTAATTAAATTATAGGGTAAAGTTTCGACATCTTCTAGTGTATTTTCAACCATATTTATAACACGTTTATCTACAATATAACATTTTTCACAAATTGATGGGCCAATTGTAACTAAGATCTGTTCTGGGTTAATTCCTTCTCTTTTCCACGCATTTATCATTTCCTTAGCAATTTGCCCAACAGTTCCTTTCCAGCCGGCATGGGCAATTCCAATCATTCTTGATTCAGGTGCAATAAAAAAGAGAGGGACGCAGTCGGCAAAGCAGAGTGTTAACAAGATGCCCTCCTCATTTGTATAAAAACCATCTGTATCTTTGATAGAATCCTCATAGGAATTGGAGCCCTTACCACGGTCAAATTTAGAAACTTTTTTAAGTTGAATGCCATGTGTTTGTTCAGCTCCCACCCAATCATTTATCGGAAATGCGAGCAAACTCGAAACTTTTTCACGGTTAGAACAAACATCGCTTTTTTCATCACCCACGTGAAAGCCAAGGTTCAAAGTTTCAAAATCCTCTTTGCTTGACCCACCATGTTTAGTTGTCATTCCCACTACCAAACCAGAAAAATGGCTCACCCAGTTTTCAATTGTAAAAAAGGACTGATTTGTTAAAACAAAGGGTTCCATTATCATCCCTCTTTTGTTTTTTCTATAGTTTACCATGAAAAGAAAAATTGGTCACCGCAAATAACACTGTCAAACCTCAGCTTCTTCACTTAATTTTTCTGCGCTTCCCTTATATCTGACCAAAATCACATCCTGACCGATTTTTATTATATTTTTCCATGGAATAACCACGTCATCGTCTTTCCCAAAAAAGCCAAGCACCCTTCCGCTTCCGCTTATCACTACTGCTTCAATTTTCCCTGTAGTTAAATTAATTTCGATATCACCAATATTGCCAAGCCTTTTTCCATCTGAAACATTAACCACATCTTTTATTTGGAACTCAGAAATTTTTACCATCTCTCTCACTCCCGGTTTTATTACTATAGAAAAATATATGATTGTGTTTTTCGTTTTAGTAAAAGGAATAAAAATAAAGCTGCCCAATGGACAGCCTAACTTTGAATATTTTTATTCATTTGTCTAATAGCCGCTTTTTCTAACCGAGAAACTTGTGCTTGAGATATCCCGATTTCATCTGCGACCTCCATTTGTGTTTTGCCTTGAAAGAATCGTTTTCGCAAAATTAACTTCTCACGATCGTTTAACCTGCGCATACCTTCTTTTAAAGCAATTTCTTCAATCCAATGGATATCTTTATTTTTTTCATCGCTTAATTGGTCCATTACATAAATTGGATCGCCGCCATCATTATAAATTGGCTCGAAAAGGGACACTGGGTCCTGAATGGCATCAAGGGCGAATACAATTTCTTCATGTGGAACTTCTAAGACCTTGGCTATTTCTTCCGCAGTCGGTTCCCTTGAAGTTTCGCTCATCAATCGCTCCCTTACCTGAAGGGCTTTATAAGCTATATCCCTAAGGGACCTAGAAACTCGAATTGGATTATTATCTCGCAAATACCTTCGAATTTCTCCTATGATCATCGGAACCGCATAGGTTGAAAACTTCACGTTTTGGCCCAAATCAAAGTTATCGATTGATTTCATCAGCCCAATACAGCCAACTTGAAACAAGTCGTCAACAAACTCGCCTCTATTGTTAAATCGTTGAATGACACTTAATACGAGTCGTAAGTTACCGTTGACGAGCTTTTCTCTGGCATAAATATCGCCCTCTTGCATTTGCTTGAAGAGTATTCTCATTTCTTCGTTTTTTAAGACAGGAAGTTTTGCTGTGTCCACACCGCAAATTTCAACTTTATTTCGAGTCAATCTTTTTCCCTCCTCACAGGAGTTGCTGTACAAAAAACAGTATCTCCTTGAGAAGGAAAAATATGCACTTATCCACGATGGTGGACAAGTGCATAATTGTCGAAAAATGCAATTAAGTCACGAAAATATTAGGTTTTTTTAATGAAAAAATTTTTTCTTTCCTTAAACCATTTTATTAAATTCTTTTCTTAGCCTTTTAATAATTCTTTTTTCTAAGCGGGAAATATATGATTGGGAAATTCCCAGCATGTCTGCTACGTCTTTTTGGGTTTTTTCTTCTCCATTAGTAAGTCCAAAGCGAAGCTCCATTATTTGTTTTTCACGGTCAGTCAGTTGATGGAGGGCTTTGGTCAATAGTTTTCTGTCAACATTTGCTTCTAAGTCCTTTGTGATAATATCATCATCTGTTCCTAAAACATCAGATAATAAAAGTTCATTCCCATCCCAATCAATGTTTAATGGTTCATCAAAAGAAACTTCTGATCTGATTTTATTATTTCGTCTTAAGTACATGAGAATCTCATTCTCGATACATCGTGAGGCATATGTAGCAAGTTTTATCTTTTTCTCGGGATTGAATGTATTAACAGCTTTAATTAATCCAATGGTTCCGATACTTATTAAATCTTCGATGTTAATTCCGGTATTTTCAAATTTTCTAGCAATGTAAACAACAAGACGCAGATTTCGTTCAATTAAAATTGACCTTGCCGCTTTATCACCGCCAGGTAATTTTTTCAACAACATCTCTTCTTCATCTTTACTTAAAGGAGGCGGTAAGGCCTCGCTACCACCAATATAATAAACTTCATCTGTTTTTAGGCCCAATTTCATTAATAGTTTATACCAGTAGTAGGATAGGCGAAGCCTCCATTTTTTCATGCGTGTTCCTCCTTCTAAAATATGTTTTTCTGAGTATAGTAATACTAACTCACCTTAACGGTTTCAATTTGCTGTTTAGGCCCTGTAAGCATCTTTGGATGAACAATACATTGAAAGGCATCCTCGCTTGAAAGCTGCTTTGTTGTAAAAGAAACAAGACCTTTCTCACAAAGATATTGAGTTTCTTTATGTTCAATTAATATGCTTTCAGGTTTTACAGCAATAATCAGTTGATGTTCTTGTCCAATCACACGAGTAGGTACAATTCTGAGCCTATTTTGCCATTCCTCCGGAAGGTCTCCACTGCCTTGGATGAGTAATTCTGGATCATCCGCAAGTTTCTTAATCGATTCTGGGATCGTATCTAGTTGGTTTTTAATGGATACGAACATGACAGGAAGCTTTGACAATGGATCATAGAGTTGGTTCCCACTATCCACTAAGCCTTTAAACGTAAGCGTTTCATTATTAATTTTCACACTTACTTTAACAATTTGATCAAATTGGATTTTTGTCATCTCCATGCCTTCAACATTTTTTCTTGAGAAGTGCCATGCAACTGGAAATCCAATTAGAACGAATACCCAACTAATGGGGTCGCCAAACCCTTTTGCACTGGACATAAGGACCTTGGTTGTTAACTCAGAGTCATATTGGATAAAATAATGGGCTCCCATTAATGCCCCGCCAATTAAAAAGGTTGAGACATAAAGCGTCATTACCGCTTTAAAGAAAAAAGTCAGCCGCTTAAATCCAAAAGTAATTAACACCATCAGGATTGAGAACATGAATTTTGAAATGGGATGGCTTGTATAGACATTTAATGGCGTAAAAGATAATAAAATTATCAATGAACCAATAAACCCTCCAGCCAATAGTCTCCCAATTTTTACCTCTCTTTTTAGAAAAATAGCTGTTAAATATAGAAGCAGGCTATCAAATAACAAATTTAGAGCCCAGATCACATCTAAATAAATAGTTACCAGCTTCCTCTCTTTAAATTGTCAGCTTTTCCTTTCTGTTTACGAAAAAGTATAACGTACTTGCATGGCTGAAGTGTGTCACTTTCTGTAATCAAAAAAACAGAAATTTCCACTATTCAGAACGGATTTTGTCAGATGAATTTTGTAATAAAAAATAAGGCTGTTTTTACCCGGCTGTTGAATTCAACCATAACTTAGCCCAAATAAAAAGACACGACCTGTGATTAGGCCGTGTCTCTTAATTTTCATTTATTTTATTTACCTTCTACGATTACGGTTGCGTAAGAAGGTTGGAATATCCAATGCTTCTTCTTGATTAACTTGGGTATGGCGAACAGGTTCTTGCTGAACCTCTTCACGTTTTGGCTGTTCTCTCTTAACAGCGCCCATTTGTGGTTTAGCCTGTCCAAAAGTAGGACGGGTAGCTTTTGGCTGCACAGTTTCTTCTTTAAATCCTGTTGCAATAACAGTAACAATAATTTCATCTTTAAGCGATTCATTGATAACCGAACCAAAAATCATATTCACTTCCTGATCAGAAGCGGTTGCTACGATATCGGCAGCTTCTTGAACCTCATAAAGACTTAAGTTGGTACCGCCTGTAATGTTCATTAATACCCCTTGAGCTCCATCAATAGATGTTTCAAGTAATGGAGAACTAATTGCTTTCTTAGCGGCTTCAGCAGCACGGTTTTCACCGGCAGATACACCAATACCCATTAAGGCAGAGCCTTTATTAGACATGATTGTTTTAACATCAGCAAAGTCTAGGTTAATAAGACCAGGTACGGCAATTAAATCAGATATACCTTGTACACCTTGACGAAGAACATTGTCTGCTTCGCGGAATGCTTCAAGCATTGGCGTGCTTTTATCAACGATTTCTAGAAGTCGATCATTAGGAATGACAATCAGTGTATCCACTGCGTCTTTCATCGCACCAATTCCTCCAGATGCTTGTCCTGATCGTTTTTTACCTTCAAATGTGAACGGACGAGTAACTACCCCTACAGTTAATGCACCTAAGTCACGAGCAATTTGAGCAATAACAGGTGCTGCTCCTGTACCTGTACCACCACCCATTCCAGCAGTAACAAATACCATATCAGCACCGCTTAATGCCGCTTCAAGCTGTTCCTTACTTTCTTCAGCTGCTTTCTTACCTACATCTGGATTCGCACCTGCTCCTAGTCCACGGGTTAGTTTTGCACCAATCTGCATCTTAACTTCCGCTTTGGAAAGATTTAGCGCTTGAGCATCAGTATTAACGGCGATAAATTCCACTCCTTGAACGCCATGTTCAATCATTCGGTTTACCGCGTTATTACCACCGCCGCCAACACCAATTACTTTTATTGTTGCAAGAGAATCTAAATTTGTATCAAATTCTAACATGACAATCCTCCTAATTCGTTGCTACCTTTTCGAATTGCCTATTCGAAAAAGTAACCAAGGAATTTTTTTACTTTTGATGACATCTTATCTTCCGGATGTTTTTCTACTTTTGTTTTAGGTTGTTGTTGTTGTTTGGGCGCTCTCTTTTCGACAGGTTCAGATATGGTTGATGAACCAATTGTTCCACCTGGTAATCTAGCATTCTTGTACGCATATTTAATCAAACCAACCGCAGTGGTATATTGAGGTTCTCTTACACCAATATAGTCAGGCACAGCAATGCGGACTCTATTTTGTAAAATCACTTGGGCAAGTTCTAATACACCTTGCATATTTGCAATTCCGCCAGTTAAAACATAACCGCCAGGAAGGTCACTATATCCTAAGCGTTTCATTTCATGCAATACTAGTTCAAAAATCTCTTCCATTCGCGCTTCAATAATATCAGAGATTTCAAGCTGATTAAATTGTTGATGCTGATCACTGCCGATGATCGGTACACTGAACACTTCATCTTCTGATGCCTCATCATAGAATGCATGTCCATGTTTTACTTTTATTTTTTCTGCATCTTCTGTCGATGTCCGTAACCCTACAGAAATATCCTTTGTGATATAATCTCCGCCAACTGGAAGCACACTAGTTTGTGTAATAAATCCTTCTTCAAAAACGGCTATTGTTGTTGAACCGCCCCCAAGGTCGATCAGAGCCACACCAAGGTTTTTCTCATCCTTTGATAAGGCATAATCTCCTGCTGCCAACGGCTGAAGGACAATATCTACTATCTCAAGACCGGCACGTTCAACACATCGAAGTGTATTAATGATAATCGATTTGGAACCAGTAATAAGTGTACCATCCATTTCCAAGCGAACCCCAATCATGCCGCGGGGGTCATTAATTTCATCTTTACCATCTAAGATAAATTGTTTTCGAATAACACCAATATTTTCTCTTTCAGGTGGGATCGAACCAACGTGTGATGCTTCAATGACACGAATGACGTCTTCATTCGTAATCTCTCTATTTTGGCTGGAAACAGCTACAATACCATGACATTGTTGAAGCATGACATTGTTACCTGAGATGCCTACCACCACATCCCTAATTTCCATCCCAATCATTCTTTCTGCTTGCTCTATAGCCCTTCTAATCGAATGAACGGTGTCGTCCATGTCAACAATTGACCCTTTGCGTAATCCTTCTGATTTCACATTTCCAACACCAATTATATTTAACGAGTCTTTACCCGAGTCATTGACCATTTCACCAATGATTACTTTTACACTGGATGTACCGATGTCAAGACTAACATATATTTCATTGCTGTTCATTCTTTGGCACCTCCTTTAGATTTCCTTAAGTTGAACAACAACTTTATTATTTTGTTCAATAAAAGTTCATTATTAATATCATATAAAATTATTCGTCACAACTAAATGATTCCCTTTAAAAAATTTCAATTTTTTTCTACTTTTTCTTTGTTCGTTGACCATTTTGTCAATAATATTCGCCTTATTACAGCAATATTCTGAAACAATCTGACACCAAACGCGAAAACTGCCGCTAAATACAAGTCTACACCAAGATTAACACCGAGAAAAGCTAAACTTGCTGCAAGGATAATATTAAAAAAGAATCCTGATACAAACACTTTTTCATCATATATATTTTGCAGGTACGCCCTGATCCCACCGAAAAGGGTGTCGAATGCCGCTAAGACAGCAATCGACAAATAGTTGGAATATTCTTCAGGAATGCGTATTTCTGTTAATAACCCCAGAATAATCCCAATTATTAAACCTATGAACGGAAGCCACATTAAGAATCGCCTCCTTCTTTTGTCGGTTCCATGTAGCGGATATTAATGGAATCATCATAAGCCGGTACCGTAACATTCGGATTTGGTTTTGAAATAGAAAGTCTTAGATTCTCAATAAAAAATTCTTCCGTCGATTTGGATACTTTCATCCGATTATATAATTTTTCAGCTGTAGTATTATCATCCACACCAACTAGAACCTCTATCGGCAAACTTTTAATGGTATGACCATCGATTTTTGTTTCATGATTGATGTCTCGTATCACGGAAGTATTAATAACTCTTTTTCCGTCAATTGCTACATACTTTGCTTCATACATATTTAGTTCGTTTAGTAACCTAATTAGAAGTTCCGGTGAAACAACCCTATTCACTGGAGTTCCTGGCTTAATTTCTTCAATCACAGGTTCAATTTTTAATTTAATACCTGGGACAGTTAATTCAGACAGTCCAGCTTCAAGCTTTAATTCTTTTAATGTATCGATTAAAGCCTGTTCTTTGCTTTGTTTTCGCTTAGATTCATAGGCAGCCAGTTTTTCTTCATTTGAACGAATTTCACTTATTAGGTTAGATTGGATTTCTTTTTCTTTAAGTAATGCTTCTCGAAGCTGCCAAATATCGCGAGTATCACGCTCAGCAGGTTTTTTAACTGTTTGAAACTGGATAGCAATCATGAAACCCACTAAAACTGCGATCAATGTAAAACTTGTATTTTTTTTTTTGTTGTCCACTTTTTTCACCTAACCTTTTAAATTATCATTCCGTGGACACCACTTCACAAATGACTAACTCCCTAGAATTGGGTTGAGAACAATTTCATCATCTTTTTCTAATGAAAAAACAATATTATCGTTTACTAACTGATCTTTCACCCCTCCAACTAGATTGATTGATGAAGAGAGGACATCAGGATCTCCAATTGCAGTAATAATAAAAGGGGCTGGATGCTCAATTCCATCAACAGTAATAACTGGTCCATTGCAAATAATATAAGAATGGCTTGTCAGCCTTTGCCCATTTATGGCAACTGCTGCTGCCCCAGATATATATAGCTCATTTACCACTTTAAATACATGGAGATCATGAACCAGATAATTATTAATATTATCCTTTTTAGGATCGTAAGCACCGTCGGTTAGTGTAATCTTGACTCCTTTACCTTTAACCTTCACTTTCCCCAAGAACATCCGATAATTTTCAGCATCCTCAGCAAGATTCTGATAAACCTCAGCTTCCTTGGAAAGGTCTTTTTCGTTCTTAAGGACCATTTCTTGTTTTTGATTTAATTCCTTTTGCAATTCACGATTACTCTTTTCTTCCGCAATTAATTGGTTTCGAAGTGCAAGGGTCTTTTCCCACTGTTTACTGGAAACTTTAGGTTTTCCTTTATTCATTTCCATTTGTGTTAAATGATAAGAAAAGGCAATCATAAAACCTAATACAAGGCAGACTAGGGACAAAATGACATGCTTACCTTTCACCCTTATCTTACTCAACTTCTTTTTCCTCCACTTCGGTTTCAAAAGCCTTAAAATACGATCCTACTTCTAAATCAATAATCCCCTTTTTATTGGGATCTATTTGAGAGATAATTGAGGGATAGTGCACCATTTTTTCCGAGAAACTTCTTAATGTGGCACTCACCTCAAATCCATCATTCATAAATAAGGAAATATGGTATTTATCAGTTTTTTTGGGAGTATAATGAATTTCAGAGATAGAGTTTGATATTTCACTTGGAAGTTTTTCTAACTCTTTAACCATTTGATTGAGAGCTGCCCCTTCTTTAAACTCAAATAAAATTGGAGAATTTACAGGGATTTTCTTTGCTGCTCTTTTTTTTAATATTTTCCCATTTTCCATAATTGGTAAGAAATTATTTGCTTGTTTAAGATAGGCAATCCTTTTATGCTCTTTTACCTGAATAATAACTGTATTCGGCCACTGAACCTTAATATTAGCTACTTTTATTTCAGATAAACGTTTTAATCTTGCAGCAGTTTCATCCTTTTTTATTTTCCAAATATTCGTATTATTCGAAAGGCCGCTCTGACGGACTAATTCCTCCGCAGAATACACTCCATTTCCTTTTATTGTTATCGTCTTTACATGACTTAATGGTGACTGTGAATAGGCGATAACTCCTATCATTGTAAAAAACAGAATTAACAGGAGCACAAGGCGTCTGTTTGCTTTGCGTCGTCTTTGTTCCTTTAGCTTAGGAATACGGTCCTCGAGAGCTACGATTTTACCTTTTTCCATTTAAAATTCCTCCACATAAAAAGCAGCTGCTCCAAAATAAGTAGACTAAGCCTGTCCAACATTCGATAGTGTTACCTCGAAAAGAGAAACAACGGCACGAAAAACCATGCCGTCTCTAACTTTTTTCGAGGTTGCACCTATAATATTATCAGTAATTATAACACAATATTTGTCATTCGTACGACATTTCGTACTAGAAAAGTAAGGATAATTTCTTTGGAAATTGATAACTGTCTAGCTGTAGCGCCTAGGGTCTAGGGGTCTTTTGCTTGTCGTCCCTAGGAAAAAATGAACTACTTTTTTCCTTTGACAAGGCACTTCCGCTTTTCTTACTTTCTTCCGATGATCTCCACTTCTGTTTCCATCCTTACTTCATATAAGCTAAAGATGGTATCCTTGACATGTTGAATTAACGCTAGAACATCTTCTGCCGTGGCATTTCCAGCATTGACAATAAAATTCCCATGCATTTCTGAAATTTTTGCACCGCCAAGACTAAATCCCTTTAACCCAGCAGTTTCAATTAATTTTCCAGCGTAATTCGGAAGCGGATTTCTAAAAATACTGCCAGCACAAGGAAAATTCCATGGCTGAGTCTCTTTCCGATAATCTTTATTTTTTTGCATTTGAGCAACGATGGCTGATCGATCACCTTTCACAAGGTCAAAAACCGCTTCCACTACAATACCTGGACGAGTTTTTTGAAGGATTGATGTTCTGTAGGAGAACTCCATCTCCTGATTTGAGAGCCATTCCATTTTTCCATCCTCAAATAAAATATGTGCTTTTGTTAAAATTTTACTAATATCCGAACCATGCGCACCTGCATTCATATAAACGGCTCCACCAGCTGAACCAGGAATACCACTAGCAAACTCTAAACCCGCAAGTCCCTTTTTGCTTATAAGTGTTGATAAGCTTACAAGAGAATGACCACCGCCAACTGTAATACTTGTATCGTTAATCTCAAGGTGATCCATTCCAGAACTTAGCTTGATAACAGCTCCTTCAATTCCCTTATCCGACACTAACAAGTTTGATCCACGCCCAATGGCACGCCATTGTAATCCATGTTTTTCAATAACATTCATGACAGTCTTTAAATTTTCAACAGACGACGGTTCAATAAAAAGGTCGGCAGGACCCCCTATTTTCATTGTTGTATGATTAGCTAGAGGTTCATTTTCCTTAACCTTGCCGATATTTAAAGCTAGTAACTCGTTTAAGATTCCGTCCATTTTTACCACCCTAACTTTCCTAGATGCATTTATTTCAGTTTATGCCAAAAACCTATTTGGGCTACCTTCGATTTGTTTTAACCAAGTCTTGCATTAACGAATATAGTCTCAAAGCTGAATCAGGAACACCCATTTTTTTGGCTTTTATCTTCATTTCCTTTAATTTATCTTTATTTATAAGAATACGATCGATATGGTTCACAAGACTATTATTATTTAAGTCTTTCTCTAATAATAATTCGGCAGCCCCATGGTCACTTAATGACCTTGCATTTTTCTCTTGATGATTATTTGTAACATAAGGACTTGGGACTAGGATACTTGGAATACCAAGTGAGGTTATTTCAGCAAGCGTCGTTGCTCCTGCTCTTGAAACCACCAAATCGACCCCTGCCAAAACCTCTGGCATATTATGAATAAACGGTTTAATGACTACATTTTTAGGGTTTCCAATTAATTCAACTTCCTTTTTAACATCCTCATAATGTACGTCTCCCGTAATATAAAGAACTTGATACGGTTTTTCTGCCAAATCAGCAAATGCCTTCACTACTGCCTCATTAATTGGCCTTGCACCGCGACTGCCACCAAAGATTAAAACCACCGGCATTGTTGCACTAAGTCCAGCAGCAAGACGGCCTTGAATCCCATCCTTACCCATCACTTCAGATGCACGTGGATTTCCCGTGAATACGGTCTTGTTTTCTGGAAAATATTCCTTGGCCTCTTCAAAACAAATAGCGATCTTATTTACATATCGGCTTAAAAATTTATTTGTTAAGCCAGGAACACTATTTTGTTCGTGAATAATAGTTGGAATTCCAAGTTTAGAAGCGGCGTATACTACAGGTCCGCAAACATACCCGCCTGTTCCGATGACAATGTCTGGTTTGAAGTCCTTTAACATTTTTTTGCTGTCTTGCACACCTTTTAGGAAGCGAAGAACTGTTTTTATATTTTCAAAGGAGAGCTTTCTTTTAAAACCTGTGATATGAATATCTTTAAAATCAATATTTTCCATCGGAACAAGCTTGCTTTCTAAGCCATTCCTAGTCCCTATGTATAAAAATTCAGCCTCTTTATTCTGTTTTTGTATTTCACGAATTAGTGCGAGAGCAGGATAAATATGCCCGCCAGTCCCTCCACCGCTAACAACTATTTTCATTTTTCCACCTCATTAACTATTTAACACCTAATGGCATACCCTATATTACTATAAAAACAATCGAAATAACGCAAATGAAAAAAGAATGTTATCTAAATGTAAAGATATGATTTGATTTAGGTAAACACAGCAAAAAATAAAAAGAACCCTGCTACTAAACAGGGTGTAGGTTCATAATCTCGAATACCTGCTGATGTTAAGGAGAACACCGATTGCCATTAACATCAAAGTCAAACTAGAGCCTCCGTAGCTTAAAAATGGCAAAGTGATACCTGTGACAGGCATTAGACCCGTAACAACACCAATATTAATCATTACCTGAATTGCCACCATTGCGATGATTCCAACG
>Ga0268255_10000510_pt1 | contig 26730 bp, 12 predicted proteins | sample AgamicOrMarz_FD_200256 | JGI IMG/M metagenome (GOLD analysis project Ga0268255, IMG submission 200256) | Agave microbial communities from Guanajuato, Mexico - Or.Ma.rz (v2) (version 3) | ecosystem: Host-associated > Plants > Phyllosphere > Phylloplane/Leaf | place: Guanajuato, Mexico...
CAGAGCCTGCAGATCATCGCGCGGGCACGCGAGGCGGGCTGGCGGCTGACGCCGCGGCAGGTGTTCGAGCATCCGACGGTCGCCGGCCTCGCGCAACGCGCACAGCGGCTGGACGCGGGCGCAGTACAGGAGTTCGACGACGGCGCCGCGCTGCCATTGACGCCGATCCAGCGGCTCTTCTTCGAGCGCTATCCGCAAGGGGAATCGCACTGGAACCAGGCGGTGTTGCTGAAGGTGAAAGGGCGACTCGTGCCGGCGGCGCTGGAGCGCGCGGTGGCGGCGCTGGAGGCACGGCATGACGCGTTGCGGCTGCGGTTTGTTAGGGAGGCGGGTGGGTGGAAGCAGGTGGCGGTGAAAGCAGCGGGGACGTCAGAGATGTCCGCGCAAATGTCTGAAGCCTCTCAAGCATCGCAGACCTCACAACCATCACAGTCAGCTAGCACAACGGTAGTCCACCACGACCACCTCACCTCGCTTGCCGGGCTGACAGCGGCCTGCGACCGCATCCAGTCGAGCCTGAACATCGAACACGGTCCGGTCTGGCGCATAGGCCACTTCGAGACGCCCGACGAAACGCGCGTACTGATCGCGATCCATCACCTGGCGGTGGACGGCGTCTCCTGGCGCGTGCTCCTCGAAGAACTGCAAACCGCCTATGAACAGGCCGAACGCGACGAACCCATCGCACTGCCGGCGCCGTCGATGTCATGGCGCGCCTGGGTACGTGCGTTCGAACAATATTCGCACTCCGATGTAGTTCAGTCCGAAGCCAGTTGGTGGCAGAACGCGCTAAGTGTCCTCGATGAGGCTTCGGAACTCCCGTTGCGTGCACCCGCCGGCACGTGCGTCGCCGGAAGCGAAACCATCGACTGGACACTCGACGCTAGCCGCACGCGCGATCTGCTGCAAAACGCGTCGCGCGCCTATCGCACGCGCGTCGACGAGTTGCTGCTCGCCGCGCTTGCGCAGGCGCTGGGCGCGTGGAGCGGCGCGGCTGAAATTGCCGTCGAACTGGAAGGCCATGGCCGCGAAGACGTGATCGACGGTGTCGACCTGAGCCGCACCGTCGGCTGGTTCACGACGCGCTTCCCGGTCGCGCTTCCAGGAGCTCCGGCAGCGCCTGGCGATGCGCTCGTTGCGGTCAAGGAGCGCGTGCGTGCCGTGCCTCACAAAGGGATGCACTGGGGGCTGCTCGACGCGAGCCGCGCGCGGCCGCGTCCGGCGATCAGCTTCAACTATCTCGGGCGCTTCGACCAGTCGTTCGACGCGGCATCGCGCTTCACCTTCAGCTCCGATGATGCAGGCAGCAGCCACGGACCCGGCGCGCGCGTCGATTACGCGCTCGACCTCAACGGCATCGTCACCGGCGACACGCTGCTGCTACGCTGGCGCTTCGATCCGGCGCGCATCGCGCGTGAAAGCGTCGAGCGCATTGTCGCGGCCTTCGATCAGCACGTCGACGCACTGATCGCGCACTGCGTCGCCGCCCCACCGGGCGCGACAGCATCGGATTTCCCGTTGTCGGGCCTCGACCAGGTGCAGTTGCGCGCGCTGCGCCTGCCGCTTGGCGGAGTCGCCGATATCTATCCGGCCACGCCGTTGCAGCAGGGCTTGCTCTATCACAGCGAGTTGCAGCAGGGCGAGGGCGTGTATGTGAACCAGTTGCTGCTGACGCTCGGCGGCCGCCTCGACGCCGCCGCCTTGCGCGCCGCCTGGCAGGCCGCCATTGCGCGGCACGACATGTTGCGCACGCGCTTCGAGTGGCGTCATGGCGAAGCGGCGTTGCAGATCGTGCAGCGCGAAGCCGTGCTGCCGTTTGCGGTGCACGACTGGCGCGATGCACATGACTACGACGCGCGGCTCGCCGCGTGGCGCGCGGCGGACATCGCTGCCGGCATCGATGCGTCGCGCGCGCCGCTGATGCGTGTCAACGTGTTCCGGCGTCCGGATGGCCGCTTCGACCTCGTGCGCACGCATCACCACGTGCTGACCGACGGCTGGAGCGGCGCACGTCTGCTCGCCGAAGTATTCGACGACTACGAACGTGCGTTGGGCGTTTCGCCGCGCGACGGCGCGCGCGCTGCCGCAGGCATGCCGCCATCGTACCGGCGCTATGTCGAGTGGCTCGCTGTGCAACCCGATCCACGGGATTGGTGGAGCGAGCGCCTCCCCGCTGCCGACGATACCGGCACGCTCACAGCCAGCCTTGTCGCACCGCTCGGCACAGATTCGAGCGAGGCGGCGAGCGTGCCACGCAAGCTCACGCTCGAACTGGACGCGTCGCTCGATGCGCGAGTGCGCCGCGCCGCGCAGCGGCATCGCGTGACGCTCAACACGTTGATGCAGGGCGCGTGGGCCGTGCTGCTCGCGCGGGCGAGCGGCAAGCGGACGGTGGCCTTTGGTGTCACGGTCTCGGGGCGGCCCGCATCTCTCGCTGGGTCGGATGAAATGTTCGGACTGTTTATCAATAGCCTTCCCGTGTTTGCAGCGGTGCCCGGCGAGGTGACGATACCGGCATGGCTCGATGAATTGCAGGCCTGCAACATGCAAATGCGTGAGGTCGAGCATACGCCGCTATCGTCGCTGCAGCAGTGGGCGGGTCGCAGCGGCGACGCGTTGTTCGACAGCCTGATCGTGTTCGAGAACTATCCGGTTGCGGCCCGCGCGGCGTCCACGGCAACCGACGCGCTGCGTGTGGAGCGCGTGGATTCGTTCGAACGCACACACTATCCGCTGACGCTGACGATCCTGCCGGCAACACGCATCGAACTGCAATGGCAGTGGGACAACCGGCGGCTCACGCGTACTCAGGTCGAGCAGTTGCAGCGGCAATATCTCGGGCTCCTCGGTCAACTCGCTGACGACGGCGAGCACGCGCCGCGCTTCGTCGGCGAACTCGCGGTGCGGCGAGGTGCGCCGCACGCCGAGCCGTTGCCAGAACCCGCGCCGCTCGCGTGGCACGAACGCTTTGCGGCTGAGGCCGCGCGCATGCTGCATCGCATCGCCGTCCGGCAAAACGGCGAAGCGTTCGACTACGCGAAGCTCGCCCGTTGGTCCGCGACGATCGACGCGCGTTTGCGTGCGAGCGGCGTCGCGCGGGAGGAGTGCGTAGCCGTCTGCATGCGCCGCTCGCCGGCGCTGATTGCCAGCATGCTCGGCGTGTGGCGCAGCGGTGCGGCTTATGTGCCGCTCGACCCGTCGTTCCCGACCGAGCGCCTCGTCGCCATGCTGGACGACGCGGGGATAACGCGGGTCATCGCAGACGCAGAAGGGCGCGCGCGGCTCGGCAGCGCGCTCGACGGTCGGGTCGTTGTGAATGGTGGGATTGGCGCAGAGGTCGGAGCTGCGGGTGTCCCTGACGCCGTGGTCGGCAAGGCGGCAACAGTGCCGCCACCCGTATTGCCATGCACCGGTTCGGAACTCGCCTACGTGATCTACACGTCAGGTTCGACAGGGCGACCCAAGGGCGTTGCGGTTTCACATGGCGCGCTGGCGAGGCTGCTCGAGAGTGTCGATATCACCATGAGCGTCGATAAGGATGACGTACTATTGTCAGTCACTACACCGTCGTTCGACATTTCGCTGCTGGAATTCTGCCTGCCGCTCATGAAAGGCGCTTGCGTCGAAATGGCCGACGCCGCCACCGTCGCGGACGGCGCTGCGCTCGCGCGTCTTATCGATGAAAGCGGTGCGAGCGTCATGCAGGCAACGCCTAGCGGCTGGCGTCTGCTGATCGAATCGGGTTGGCGCGGGGCGTCGCGTGGACGACTCACCGGCATCGCCGGCGGCGAGCCGTTGCCCGCAGACCTGACGGTTCAACTCGCGCAACGCGGCGTCGATTTGTGGAACCTCTACGGCCCGACCGAAACGACGATCTGGTCGACTTGCGCCCGGGTGTCTCAAGGCGGAGCGGTCACCATTGGTCGCGCGCTGCATGCGAACGCGCTGCGCATCGTCGACGCGACCGGCCAGTTGACGCCGCAAGGCGGCGTCGGGGAACTGTGCATTGGCGGCGACAATCTTGCGCGCGGTTATCTGGGTCGCGCCGGACTCACTGCCGAGCGCTTCGTGCCTGATCCGTACGGGCCGCCGGGCGCGCGGATGTACCGCACAGGCGACCTGTGTCGCGAGCGGCCCGACGGCGAAGTCGAATGCCTTGGCCGGATCGACCAGCAGGTCAAGCTGCGCGGTTATCGACTCGAACTGGGCGAAATCGAGGCGGCATTGCGCGACTACGACGGCGTGCTCGACGCTGCAGTCGCGCTCGTGCCGGGCGCTGGTGACGCCGAAGCGCGGCTCGTCGGCTATGTGGTGGGCCAATCATCCGCGGTACCGGCAGGCTGGCGCCAGGCGCTTGCCACACGTCTGCCGGGCTACATGGTTCCCGCAGCGCTCTACCAGATTGATGCGCTGCCTCGCACCGCGAACGGCAAGCTTGATCGCAACGCGCTCGCGCGGTTCGAGGTGTCGCCGCAAAGCGAGGCGCAGTGGGCGGAGCCATCGGGCGAAATCGAAGTGCTGACGGCGCGGCTGTTTGGCGATGTGCTGGGGCTTGCGCGTGTCGGCGCCGACGACGATTTCTTCGCGCTCGGCGGCCACTCGCTCGCGGCGGTGCGATTGATCGCCCGGCTGTCGGAACAGCTCGGACGAAAGGTTGCGCTCGCGGCGCTGTTCGACAGTCCCACACCGAGGCTGTTGGCTCGACTGCTTACGGACGTTGTGGAAGGAAACACGCAGGTCGACGTGTCGTCGGGAAAGACCGCGAGCGATGAGTTGCAGGCGCTCGATGGACTGTTCGATGCGCTGGATTGAGAAGCGAACATCATGCGCGGGCGCGACGCGCCCGCCTACCTATTCAGACTGACCAGACTAACGTCATGCAGACCACGACCCGCAACGAACCGGCCGCAGCGCCGGATTCCTCCACAGCCATCGGTGACGCGCCGAGCCACGCGCTCGCGATTGCGCGCAAGTACGCGGCATTGTCGCCGGAGCGTCGGCGCCGTTTTCGCGAGAAGGCGAGCGAGCAGGGCATCGATCCCGCGCGTCTACCGATCGTGCCGTTGTCGCGCGAGGCTGGCAACGCGAACGATGAGGACGGCGTTCCTTCTTCGCCCGGCTCCGCGCTTTACCCCCTTGCGCCCGCGCAGGAGCGCCTGTGGTTCTTGTGGAAACTCGATCCGCAGAACCCGGCGTACAACCTGTCGCGTGCGCTGCGGTTGACGGGACATCTCGATGTGCCCGCATTGCGCCGTGCATTCGATGCGCTCGTCGCACGCCATGGCGCATTGCGTACGCGCTTCGTGGAGACGCGCGGGGTAGTGGCCCAGCACATCGGTGACGGCGCGCACTACCTGTGGCGCGAACACGCGCTTGAAGACGCCGCGCAACTGCGCGACACGCTGCGTGCCGCCTCTCGCGAACCATTCGATCTGGTGAAGGGGCCGCTGCTGCGTGTCGATCTCATCGCGATCGGGGCAGAGCGTCACGCGCTCTCGATCGTCGTGCATCACATCGTGTCCGACGGCTGGTCGCAGTCATTGCTCGTTCGCGAACTCGCGGCGCTGTATCGCGCGGCACTCACGGGCGAGGATGCGCCGCTGGCTCGCGCGCTGCCGCCCGTCGAAATTCATTTCGGCGACGTCGCTGCATGGCAGCGTGAATGGCAGGACGGCGCGCTCGTCGACGATCTAGCGTATTGGACGCAGCGCCTCGGCACCGATCGCCCCGCGCTCGAACTACCATTGGATCGGCCGCGCGCTGCGGTGCGCGGCATCGAGGGCGGACGGGCGCGGCGCGACGTCGGGCCGCCGCTCGCCGGGCGCTTGCGCGAAGTCGCGCGCGCGCAGCGCACGACGCTTTTCACCGTATTGCTCGGCGCGTATGCCGCCTTGCTGTACCGCTATGACGGGCAGTCGGGTGTACGGATCGGCGTGCCGTCGGCGGGACGGCAGCGCAGCGAGACAGAAGGGCTGATCGGTTTTTTCGTCAACACGCTCGTGATCGACGTCGACGTGGACGGCCGCATGCCGTTCGGCACGCTGCTCGCTGGATTGCATGAAGGTGTGCTCGAAGCGCATGCGCACCAGGCGGCGCCGTTCGGCAGAATCCTCGACGCATTGCGGATCGAACGCGATCTCGGTCGCTCGCCGCTGTTTCAGGTGATGTTCAACCTCGAGCAGGCGACGAGTAGCGCGTCCGTTGCGATGCCAGGACTTGTCGTGGAGCCGGAGGCAGGCGGCACGGACACGGCGCGTTTCGATCTTGTGCTGAACGTGGTAGACGACGGGCACGGCCTGCGCCTGATGTTCAACTATGCGGCGGATGTGTTCGATGCAAGCACCGTCGAGCGAATTGCATTGCAGTACGAAGCGATTCTGACGCAAATGGCCGACGACGTCGCGCGACGCGTTGGATCGTTGACGCTGCCCGGGCGATACGAAGCAGCGCCGTTGCAGCGTTATGCGTTCGAATCGCTGGGGATGGCGCTCGCGGCGCAGGCGAAGCGCTCGCCGCATGCGATCGCGCTGCGCTGCGAGGATGAATCGCTCACCTATGCGGAACTGGATGCGTGGTCTGCGATGCTGGCTGCACGGCTCGTCGCGCGAGGCGTTGGCGCCGAGCGGCGCGTGGGGCTGTGCGTGGCACGCGGCCCGGCGTTGGTTGCGGCGCTGCTTGGGATCATCCGCTCGGGTGGGGCGTTCGTGCCGCTCGATCCTGAGTATCCGCCCGCACGCCTTGCGCAGATGATCGACGACGCGGGCATCGTGCAGGTGGTGGCCGATAGCGCTAGCGCGAAGCAGGTGGATGCGGTGCTGGCGGGGTGTGAGGTGGTTGAGGTGGGAGACGCCGTCTTGGCGATTCAGCCGGATGACGACGCAAGCGCGGAAACAGCGACCGCAGCGTCACACTTCCTCGACACCCGCCTCCATCCCGACCAGCTGGCCTACGTGCTCTACACATCGGGCTCGACCGGCCGGCCCAAGGGCGTCGGCGTGAGCCACGGCGCGCTGTGGACGCACCTGCAGGACTTTCTCGCGACCTACGGCATCGACGGCACCGATACGGTGCTGCATTCGTCGACGATCAACTTCGACGTCGCGCTGCACGAGACGCTGCCGGCGCTGCTGCGCGGCGCGACGGTGGAGATGCGCGGGACGCAGCCGTGGGATCTGCAAAGCCTGAGCGAGCGGCTGGTGAAGCGGCGCGTGACGTTCGCGCGGATTCCGACCGCGCTGTGGCAGCAGTGGCAGCGTCATGCACCGCCGCGCGCGCAACTCGCGCTGCGCCAGGTGACGGTGGGCGGCGAGGCGCTGCCGGGCGACGCGCTCGCGCGCTGGCGCGAGGGGCCGCTCGCGGATATCCGGCTGGACAACCTGTACGGTCCGACCGAGACGACGGTGGCGGCGCTGTACCGCCGCACCGGGGCCGACGATGCACGGCAGGTGACGGTGCCGATCGGGCATCCGTATCCGGGGCGTACGGCGCGGGTGTTCGACGCATTCGGCGATGAGGCGCCGGTGGGCGGGCTCGGCGAGCTGTGCATCGGCGGACCGACGGTGGCGCGCGGCTACCAGGGAAGGGCAGCGCTGACGGCCGAGCGGTTCGTGCCGGACCCGTACGGCGAGCCGGGGGCGCGCGTCTATCGCAGCGGCGACCTGTGCCGGGTGCGCGCGGACGGCACGGTGGAGTTCCTCGGGCGGCTGGACCAGCAGGTGAAGCTGCGCGGGCAGCGCATCGAACTGGGCGAGATCGAGGCGGCGCTGCGCCAGTGCGACGGCGTGCGCGAGGCTGCGGTGATCGTGGTGGGCGAGGCGCAGAAGCAGCGGCTCGCGGCGTACGTGGCGGGGCCGTCTGACGCAGCGTCCCTGCAGACTGTTGACGCCCAACGTCTGCAACGCGAACTGGAGCAGAAGTTGCCGGGCTACATGGTGCCGTCGTCGATAACGGTGCTCGCACGGCTGCCGTGGATGCCCAACGGCAAGCTCGACCGGGCGTCGCTGCCCGCGCCGCAGGCGGGCGCGATCGAACGGGTGGCGCCGTCGAACGAGGTCGAAGCGGCACTGCTGTCGATCTGGGCGGCCGTGCTCGGGCGCGACGATCTCGGCGTGACGGACAACTTCTTTGAAGCGGGCGGCGACTCGATCCAGAGCCTGCAGATCATCGCGCGGGCACGCGAGGCGGGCTGGCGGCTGACGCCGCGGCAGGTGTTCGAGCATCCGACGGTCGCCGGCCTCGCGCAACGCGCACAGCGGCTGGAGGCGGGCGCAGTACAGGAGATCGACGACGGCGCCGCGCTGCCATTGACGCCGATCCAGCGGCTCTTCTTCGAGCGCTATCCGCAAGGGGAAACGCACTGGAACCAGGCGGTGCTGCTGAAGGTGAAAGGGCGGCTCGTGCCGGTGGCGCTGGAGCGCGCGGTGGCGGCGCTGGAGGCGCGGCATGACGCGTTGCGGCTGCGGTTTGTGAAGGAGGCGGGGGAGTGGAAGCAGGTGGCGGTGAAAGCAGCGGGGACGGCAGAGGCAGAGCGAGCCCCGAATGCTTCGCTAGCATCAAACGCATCAGACGCGTCAGAGGAAGCACAGGCATCGCGGACATCAGAACCGCTGCAGACCTCACAACCGTTACAGACAGCTAGCACAGCGGTGGTCCATCACGACCACCTCGCCTCGCTTGCCGGGCTGACAGCGGCCTGCGACCGCATCCAGTCGAGCCTGAACATCGAACACGGTCCGATCTGGCGCGTAGGCCACTTCGAGACGCCCGACGAAACGCGCGTACTGATCGCGATTCATCACCTGGCGGTGGACGGCGTCTCCTGGCGCGTGCTCCTCGAAGAACTGCAAACCGCCTACGAACAGGCCGAACGCGACGAACCCATCGCACTGCCGGCGACGTCGATGCCATGGCGCGCCTGGGTGCGCGCAATCAATCAGTATGCCGAATCATCGGAGCGCGTCAGTGAACTCGCGTGGTGGCAAACGTCACTCGACGCGCCGGCGTTGCGCGCCGGCCCGCTGTTTCCGCCGCTTTCTTCACATCCCCAACCGCAAAAGACGCTGCTGAAAAAGCTATCGCCCGGCATGACCGCCGAGTTGCTGCGCGAAGCGCCGCGCGCCTACAAAATGCGTGTCGATGAAGTGTTGCTTGCCGCGCTCGCTCGCGCTATCGGCGATACCGTCGCGCGTGACGAAGTGCTGGTCGAACTGGAGGGCCACGGTCGCGAAGACGTGATTGAAGGCGCAGACCTCAGCCGAACGGTTGGGTGGTTCACCACTCAATACCCGCTCGCGTTACCGCGCGGCATGGACTCCGCTGATTCGCTGCTGCGCGTGCGCGAGCGCCTTGCTGCAGTACCGCTGCGCGGCCTCGGCTGGGGCCTGCTGGCCTGTTGCGCCGACGCAGCCAGCCAGTCAGCGCTGCGCGCGCTGCCATCACCGGAAATCGGCTTTAACTACCTGGGCCGCTTCGATCAAACGTTCGACGGCGAAAGCCGCTTCGGCTTCGCGCCTGAATCGTCGGGCGACGCCATCGCGCCGCATGCGCGGATTCCCGATCGCGCGCTCGATATCAATGGCTGGATTGCAGGCAACTCGCTGACGTTCAACTGGGGCTACGCGCCGCAGCTCTTGTCCGATGAGCTTGCGGAAGAACTCTTCGCGTCATTCGAGTCCGCTCTCGGCGAACTGCTGGCTCATTTGCGCACGGCCACGTCGCAGCCGCAGATGTCCGCTTCCCTAAAACCAGTTCCGGAGTCGCTCGAGGCGCTTGCAAGGCGCGACGCCGTCGCTGCAAGCTGGGCTGCGCGTGCGGTCTATGAGGCCAGTCTGCCGGTGCCGTCCGCCGACGCGCTCGCTGGCTGGTTCGCGCGACGTCGGCCGCAAGACGCGAACGCGCGGGCGCGCGCCGTGCCATCGCCGGTCGTGCCGTTGAACGCGCTCGGCGCGCCGGCCACGCTGTTCTGTCTGCATCCGGGCTACGGCATGGTCGGCGAATATCGCACGCTTGCGCAAGCGCTCAATGGCCGCGTGACCCTGATCGCGATGCAGGCGCCGGCGCTGCGTGGCGAGCCCTGGGAAGGCGACACCTTCGAAGCCCTCGCCGCGCACTACGCACAGCGCATCGAGGCGCTGCAGCCGCACGGCGACTACGCGTTGCTCGGATGGTCGTTCGGCGGGCGGCTTGCGATCGCCATCGCGGATCACTTCGAGCGGCGCGGCGCGGGCGTGTCGTTCGTCGGTATCGTCGATACGGCGACGCATCGCGTAGACGGCACTGCTCCCATAGTCGACGAAAGCTCCGTAGCTGCGCCCGAACTGGCGTTGCTCGACGGGGCGGAGCCGTCGCTGCTCGGCAAAGCGCTTGCCGTCGATTCCATGCACGCGGACTTGATGTCCCGGCATGAACTGCCGCGCGTCGCCTGCGATCTGCACGTGTGGCGCGCTCGGCGCGTAGCCGACCCGCGACGCCGGATGTCATGGGCGGACCACACGCGCGGCCGGCTGCACGAGTTCGACATCGACGCGACTCATTCCAGCATCGTCCACCATCCGCTTCTCGCGGCGCAGCTTGCGCAGTGGTTCGGACAGCCGCTTCCACGAAACGGAGACCCATCAGCGTCCTTGCACGGCGACGCCTGAGCAGTCGGCGTTTTGCAAGGTCCGCCGCACGACCTGCAGGACTATCCGACGAGCGCCGTTGTCGCTTCGCCGCGACGATTTATTCACATTGAATGCGAACGATTATTGTTTACATTAGCATCTTGTCTTGAGAGAATCGTCACGCACCAGGAGCGGCGCGGGACGCCGCCCCTGACTCGGGGATACAAGAATGGGGAAACAAGAAGAATGAAGGTAGAGCAGGCAGGGAAAAGCGGTTCTAAACGGGAGCGCGGCTTGCCGCACCTGCGACCGATATACGTCGCGCTGATGCTGGGCGTTGCTGGCTTCGGCGCGCACGCGCAAGGGTCGCCGGCCGCGGCCTCGGGCACGGAGGCCTCGAAGGAATTGCCCGCGGTTCAGGTGCGCAGTTCTGCTGAGGATCCGCTTGGGCCAGGCGTCGGCTACGTGGCCAAACGTTCCATGACGGGAACCAAGACGGATTCTGCGTTGCTCACGAATCCGCAGAGCGTGTCGGTCGTAACGCGTCAGCAGATGGACGATCAGGGCGCGCAGACCGTCGATCAGGCGTTGCGCTATACACCGGGCGTGTATTCGCAGGACGGCACCGACATTCGTGCCGATCAGCTTTACGGCCGGGGTTTTGCGCTCGATTCGTATCTGGACGGCCTGCATCTGTACCAGTCGCCGCGCTTCGCGACGCCCCGCATCGACCCATATTTCATGGAGCGCATCGACGTGCTCCATGGTCCGGCCTCAGTGCTCTATGGGCAGGGCAGCCCGGGCGGTCTCGTCAACTACGTGAGCAAGTTGCCGACGGAGCAGCCGTATCACGAACTCATGATGCAGATCGGCAACCACAACAACTATCAGTTGGGTTTCGATTTTAGCGGTCCCGTCGACAAGAATGGCACCGTGCTGTACCGGCTGACAGGCGTCGCCCGCACCGCCGAGACGCAAGTCAGCGCGATCAAGGACCAGCGGCTTGCCATCGCGCCGTCGGTCACGATCCGCCCGAACCGCGACACCACGTTCACGCTGCAGGGCAGTTTTCAGCGCGACCCGAACGGTGGACTGTTCAATCCGGTTCCGGCAGGCGCGACATTGTTCAGTAATCCAAACGGTCAACTTGGGCCGGACAAATATTTCGGCGATCCGGATCGCGACGGCATGCACCGCACGCAGTACTGGTTCGGTTATCAGTTCGATCATGCGATCAACGACAAAATCAGCGTGTCGCAGAACCTGCGCTATCTGCACATCGACCAGCATTATTACCAGACGTCGGTGACGAGCGCGCTCGGAAGCAATCAGCGTACGGTGTCGATGTGGGGCAACGTCGATAACGAGCACTACACGCAGTTCGAGGTCGACACGCACGCGCAGGCCAAGGTGACGACGGGTGCCGTTCAGCACACGTTGCTGTTCGGTCTCGACTATCAGCGCTCGATGCTGGGCGACACCGAGGGTAATTCCGTCCTCGGCACGGTCGATCTGTACAACCCGAACTTCTCGTCGCTGCCGACACAGCAAGCGAACACGCGCCTCGACTATTCGTTGAGCACGGTCGGCGTCTATGCGCAGGACGAAGCGCGCTGGCGCAACTGGGTACTGACGTTCGGCGTTCGTGAGGACTGGACGGGGGGCAACCAGCAGACCACGTTGCTCACCACCGGAACCGGCACGACCTACCACACGAACGATCACGCGTTCACCTGGCGCGCCGGTCTCGCGTACGAGTTCGAAAACGGCATTGCGCCATACATCAGCTATTCGCGTTCGTTCCAGCCGGTGCTCGGCGCGACCTACTCGGGCGCGCCGTTCGCGCCGACCAAGGGCCGGCAGGTCGAAGCCGGCGTGCGTTATCAGCCGAAGTGGTTCGACGGCTACTTCTCGGTCGCCGCGTTCACTCTCACGCAGGACAACGTGTCGGTAAGCGATCCGAACCATCTGGGCAGCGCGATACAGACCGGTCAGATCCGCTCGCGCGGCGTCGAACTGGAAGCGCACGCGAATGTCACCGCAGACGTGAAGGTGATCGCGTCGTACACGTACCTGAATCAGGAAGTGACGAACACCACGACGGCTAGCAGCCTGAACAAGCGCCCGACGATCGCGCCTCGAAACACCGCTTCGCTGTGGGCGGATTACACGTTCCACCGTGGACCGCTGCGCAACTTCGGCCTCGGCTCGGGCGTGCGCTATATGAGCAGTTCGGCGGGCGACGCAGCCAACTCGTTCACGGTGCCGGGGCGCGTGCTCGTCGACCTGGGTGCGCATTACGACATCCAGAACTGGCGTCTGTCGCTGAACCTGAACAACGTGTTCGACCGCGAGTACATCTCGTACTGCACGACCGCGTCGGTTTGCTACTGGGGCGCGAGCCGTACGGTGCTCGGAACGGCGCGCTACCAATGGTGATGGCCATGACGAAGGGTAGCGCCGATGGCTCACTGCATGCGTTGTCATGACGGAACGCTTGCGCTTTAACGGCAGGCGGCGCCTCGCGCTCGCGGGTTTGGGCGCGGCGGCGCTCGCGGCATCGGGCGCTCCGTTCGCCCGCGAGGCGGCCGCGCGTCCGGATGCGAGTTCAGGTGCGCGTGCGGTCGCAGGCGCCGCTGTCGCTTCGAGCCCGCGCGTCGTGGTGCTCGACTGGCCGCTGACGGAAGTCGTGCTCTCGCTCGGCGTAGTGCCGGCCGGCGTTTCGCGTCCCACGTGGTATGCAAAGCTCGACGGCGTTCCACCTTTGCCGTCTTCCGTCGTCGACACGGGCTTGCTGTATCAGCCCAATTTCGAGGTGCTGGAGTCGCTGAAACCAGAGCTTATCGTCATCACGCCATGGCATGCGCCGCTGCGCGCGTTGCTCGAACGGATCGCGCCGACGTTGACGGTGCAACTGTTCGGACCCGACATCGACGTCTATCCGGCGGTTCATGCCGCGACCCGCAAGCTTGCCGGCGCGCTAGGACGCGAGGCCGCGGCCAATGCGCTGTTCGCACGCGCCGACGCCGCGCTTGCCGACGCGTCCGCGCGTCTCGCGGCCTTCCGCGCGACCGGACGCCCGCTCTATCTACTACGCCCAATCGACGACCGGCATCTCACCGTGTTCGGCAAGAACAGTCTGTTCGGCGGTGTGCTCGGCGCGCTCGGAATCGACAATGCGTGGCAGGGCATGGCCGATCCGCAAGGCATGACCGAAGCGGACCTTGGCGCGCTCGCGGCGCGCACCGATGCGCAAGTCGTCACGATCGGCGTGCCGCCCGGCGTCGCCGCGCAACTTGCGCGAAGCCCGCTATGGGGCGCGTTGCCGTTCGTGAGGCAAAACCGCGTGCAACATATCGGACCGTTGCCTGCACTCGGCGGCGTCGTTGCGTCGATGCGTTTCGCCGACAGCCTCGCGAACGCGCTGCAAGGAGTCAACACATGAATCGCCCGACGGCGACCGTCGCCTTCGCCGCCCCTCGCGCCTGGCGACTGCCCGCGTTGCTGCTGATGCTGGCCGCGTGGCTCGTTTATCACACGCTATCGGCGCGGCTGCCGGTCGCGCAATGGCCAGGCGTCGTGCTGTCCGGCGCCGACGCAACGCTGCCGCAACTCGTCGTGCGTTATGGCTGGTTGCCGCGCGTCGCCATTGCGTTGATCGCCGGTGCGGCGTTGTCGCTTGCCGGTGTCGTGTTCCAGCAGGTACTGCGCAATCCGCTTGCTGAACCGCTCACGCTCGGCGTGTCAGCGGGCGCCTATCTCGCCCTGACGATCGCCGCGGTCGTCGCGCCCGCGCTCGTCGCCGACATGCGTTTCACGGTCGCGCTGACCGGCGCCGCACTCGCAATGCTCGCAACCATGGCGATGACCTGGCGCAAAGGCTTCGCCGCCGTGTCGATCGTGCTGGCCGGAATGATCGTGAACCTGTATTGCGGTGCACTATCCGTCCTCCTAACTATTGTGTTCGAGCGTTCGCTCACATCCGTGTTCATCTGGGGCGGCGGCTCGCTCGTGCAGAACGGCTGGGCGGGTGTCATCTGGCTACTGCCGCGCGTGCTCGCCTGCGGGGCGGCTGCGGCGCTACTTGTGCGTCCGCTCACGCTGTTTTCTCTCGACGACGGCAGCGCGAGCCAGCTCGGTATGTCGCTCGCATGGACGCGGCCCGTCGCGCTCGCCATCGCGGTGATCCTGAGCGCGTTCGTCGCGAGCGCGGTCGGCGTGATCGGCTTCATCGGGCTCGGCGGTCCGGTGCTCGCGCGACTGATGGGCGCGCGTCGGCTGCGCGACCAGTTGCTGTGGGCGCCGCTCGTCGGCGCGCTGTTGCTCGCAATCGCCGACCAGGCCGTGCAGAGCTTGCCAGGCGTGCTCGGCGAATTGCTGCCCACCGGCGCCGCGGTGGCCCTCTGCGGCGGCCCGCTGCTGCTGTGGATGCTGCGCCGTTTGCACGTCGACGCGCCGCGTCCAGCATCGGCGGAACGCGCAGCCCCGCGCCGCGCGTTGCGCGTGCCCGTGCTGCTGCTCGGCGGGCTGCTCGTTGCCGCGGTTGTCATCTCGCTGTGCTTTTCGGTGACGATGCACGGCTGGCAATGGACGGACGCGCAACATTGGAGCGATGTCTGGTTCTGGCGCGTGCCGCGGCTGACCGCTTCGCTCGGGGCCGGCGTGATGGTCGCACTCGCGGGCACGATCCTGCAGCGCGTAACCGGCAATCCTATGGCGAGCCCCGACTTGCTCGGCGTCAGTGGCGGCGCGATGCTCGGCATGCTGGTGGCCGCGGTCGTCGCGACGGAGCCGTCGACGCCCGTGCTGCTCGCGGGATCGGCGGCCGGTGCACTCGTTTGCCTGCTGACGATCGTCACGCTTGGACGCCGCAGCGGTTTCGCGCCCGAGCACGTGTTACTCGCGGGCATCGCGATCAGCGCGTTCGCGCAAGCAGTCATCATGCTCGCGACGGCGAGCGGCGGCGCTTATGCGAACCTGCTGCGTCCGCTGCAGTACGGTTCGACCTATCTCATCGTGCCCGCGACGGCCATCGCCGTTGGCGTGTGTACGGTCGCCGCCGTGCTCGTCGCGTATCTCGGCGCGCGTTGGCTGGAAATCCTGCCGCTCGGCGCCAACGTGGCGGATGCGCTCGGCGTCGGCGCACAGCGCGCGCGGCTGCTGCTGCTCGCGGTCGCCGCGATCCTCACGGCGGGAGCAACGGTCGTGATCGGCCCGATGTCGTTCGTCGGCCTGATGGCGCCGCATCTCGCGCGGCTGCTCGGCTTTCCGCGCGCGCGTTCGCAGATGCTCGTCGCGGCGCTCATTGACGGGTTGCTGATGGTGCTGTCGGACTGGCTCGGGCGCAACATGATCTTCCCGCAACAGATGCCGGCGGGCGTGATCGCGACGCTTCTGGGCGGCCCTTATCTGATGTGGCTGTTGCGTCGTTGATGCATCGATCCAGTTAGGCCGATCCTGCTGAAAGCCGGGACGAAGTCAGGGAGCCGATGGCTCCCTGACTTTTTGTGCGACGTCTGCGCGCGATTTGCGCGACCTCGCGAATCGCGTCGAACGCCGCTTTAGAACGAAAACGTCGTATTCAGCATCACCAGCCGCGACTCGCCGACGGCGATGATCAGATTGCTGTTGCTCGACGGATAGTACGTTTTGTCGAACACGTTCTTCACGTTCAGTTGCACATGCGTGGGAATCTTGCCGAGCTTCGTGTCGTACGCGGCGAACAGGTCGGCGACCACATAGCCCGGCAGCGTGAAGCTGTTCGCCGTATCACCCGGCCGCTTGCTTACGAGCCGCGCACCGCCGCCAAAGCGCCATTGTCCCGGCAGGTAGGGCAGCATCGTGTCGTAGACGGCGAAGAGACTGCCCGTATGACGCGCCGCGTTCACGAGACGCGTGCCGTCGTCGCGGTCCGTCGCGTTCGTATATGCATAGCTGCCGATCACGCTGACGTGCTGCGTGAGCCGTCCGGCAACGTCCAGTTCGACACCGCGCGACCTCGCGCTGCCCACTGTCTCGGTCGTATCGCCGACGGTTACCGCGACGTTCTGCTTGTCGATCTGATACACCGCGAGCGTGCCGGTGATACCGTGCGAGTCGAACTTCAGCCCGGTTTCGAACACGCGTCCATGCTCCGGCGCGAGCGGCTCGTTCACTTGTGTGGCGACGTTCGGCACGAACGACTTGCTGAAGTTCGCATACGCGGAAAGCGCCGGCGTCAGCCGGTACACGAGGCCGAATTGCGGCAGCCAAACCTGTCCATGCGAGTGATCGGCGATCACGAACGGACGGCCCACGCCCGATAGTTGCTGCCAGTTCTCCCAGCGCACGCCGCCTACAGCGATCAGCCTGTCGGTCAGATGAACGGTGTCCTGCGTGACGACCGAGTAGGTGTGCACTTTCGACAGGCTATCGCTTTGCGCCGCGCTCGGCGTGCCGCCCGCAGCGAGCATTCCATAGACAGGCTCGTACAGATCGAAGCCGGACACTGCCTTGCCGCGAATCGTGTCGCCCCGAAAGCTGCGCTGCCGTTCGTATTCGCCGCCCACATAGACCTCGTGACGCATGCCTGCGAGATTCAGATTGCCGATCGCGCCCACGGTGGCGATCTCGTCGGAGTCGTTGCGCTGCAGATTCGCATCCGACGTGCGGCTCATGATGCCGGTCCTGCTGTTGAACGCCGTCGCGCGCGTGATGTACTGGTCGTAGCGGTCGCGGCTCCATCCGTAAGTCGCGCGCACGCGCCACTCGTCCGAGAAGCGATGTTCGATCTTCGCCCGCAGCGTTTCCTGCTCGCCCGAGCTTTGCGCCCAGGGTTCCTCGTAGCGCGTGTAGCGCAGTGCATCGTCGAGATGGCCGTTGACGAGCACCGTGCCCCGGTCGAAGGGCGTCGTGTAATCGACGTACTGGTAGCTCACGTCGATCGATGTATTGGCGTCGTGCCATGACAGCGACGGTGCGATCAGCGAATCGCGCTGACGTCCGAAGCTGCGCCAGTAGCGCGCCGTGTTGTATTCGCCGGTCAGGCGAAAGGCGAGCGTGCCGCCCGCGACCTGTCCCGGCTGGCCGATGGGCCCGGTCAGGTCGAAGCCCGTGCCGCTGCCGCGATGGCTCGTGTAATTCGCCGAGACGGAGCCGTGGAAGGTGTCCTCCGGTTTGCGCGTGATCAGGTTGATGACGCCGCCCGGCTCCTGAATGCCGTAGAGCAGTGAGGCGGGGCCTTTGAGAACTTCGACACGGTCGATCGTCGCCAGATAGTTGTGCAAGCTCGGCGAGCGGATGCCGTCGACGAGGATCGAGCCGTCGTCGTTCGAACCGAAGCCGCGTTTGATGAACGCGTCGCGCGTGCCGCCAAGCGTGTTGGTCTGCGTGATCCCGCTTACGTTACTCAGTACGTCGTCGAGTGTGCGCGCCTGCTGGTCCTGCATCACGCTCGAACTCACTACCGCGACGGACTGCGGAATGTCGCTGATCTTCGTCGCGATGCCGCTCGCCGTTTCGCTCGTGCGCGGACGATAACCGACGGTCGGGTCGGCGAGCGCTGTGCCTTGCACGGCGACCGCCGGCAATTCCGTTGAGGCGGCGGGCTGGGCGCTCGCGGCGTCGGAGGAAGCGGCGGCCATCGCGGCTGGCGCGGTCACCATGTACATCATCATCGAAAGCGGCAAGCCGATGCCGAACCGGCGATAGCGGCCGGGTAGTGCAGAAGTCTTTACGAAGCGCATGGATGGTTCGGACGACGCGGCACGCCCGCACCAAAGCGGTCGGGAGTGTCCGGCGGCGTCAGTTTTTATTAATGATGCGAGAGAATAATGTAAATGAGAATTATTATCAAATGAAAACATTGAAAATCTTAGGTGGGCGGAGAGCGGTGAGGCGGCCGCATTGGCTCGGCCTACTTGCGCTACGCCGGTGACCGCCGCGTCAGCAGAACCCGCATGCTTGCTCTAAACTAGCTGCCGCCCGCGCCAGCCCAATCAAACAAGACGACCTCGATGCCTCCCGTTCCCGCCGATTCCAACGATCGCAACGACTCCACCGATACCTCGAGTGTCAGCCTGCCGAAGCAACCGGCGTTTCAACGCTTCTGGTGCACGCGGATTCTTTCGTCGCTGTCGTTCCAGATGCTCGCGGTCGCGATGGGGTGGCACATCTATGCGCTGACGCACAGCGCGTTCGCGCTCGGCCTCGTCGGTCTCGCGCAATTCCTGCCAATGTTCCTGCTCACGCTCGTGGTCGGCCATTTTGCGGACCGCTACGATCGTCGGCGGATCGCGGCGATTTGTCAGAGTCTCGAAAGCGTCGCCGCATTGCTGTTCGCGTGCGGCACCTTTGGCGGATGGATCAGCGCGCCGGTCATCTATGCGCTGGCCGCATGCGTGGGCGCGGCGCGCGCGTTCGAGTCGCCGGCGGTCGCTTCGCTGCTGCCGGGCGTCGTGCCGCGCCCGCAGTTGCCGAAAGCGACGGCATGGGCCACTTCGGCGAACCAGACCGCGCAGATCGCCGGTCCCGCGCTCGGCGGCCTGCTTTACGGCATCGGGCCGGGCGCCGCTTATCTCGCGTGCATGCTGTCGTTCGCTGCCGCCGCGACAGCCGTGTGGGGCATTCCGCTACGCGCGAAGCCGGCAAGCCGCGCGCCTGTCACGCTCGAATCGGTGTTCTCCGGCATCGCGTTCATTCGCAAGGAGCCGGTCATATTGGGCGCGCTGTCGCTCGATCTGTTCGCGGTGCTGTTCGGCGGCGCGACCGCGTTGCTTCCGGTGTTCGCGCGGGACTTCCTGCATACGGGGCCGCTCGGGCTCGGACTGTTGCGCTCGGGCACGGCCATCGGCGCGCTCGCCGGGACCATCTGGCTTGCACATTTCCCGCTGCGTAACCGGCCCGGCGCGGCCATGTTCGGCGGCGTGGTCGTGTTCGGCATCGCCACGCTCGTGTTCGGCCTGTCGCATCAGTTCATTGTTTCGCTGCTTGCGTTGATGGCGCTCGGCGCGTCGGACACCATCAGCGTGGTCGTGCGGCTGTCGCTCGTGCAGCTTCGCACGCCGGATGAAATGCTCGGACGCGTGAGCGCCGTCAACTCGCTTTTCATCGGGACGTCGAATCAATTAGGCGAATTCGAATCCGGCGTGACGGCCGGCTGGTGGGGCGCGCGAACGGCTGTACTGGTAGGCGGCATCGCAACCATCACGGTCGCCTTGCTGTGGATGAAGCTCTTCCCCGAGCTGAGGAACACGCGTTCGCTCGAACGCGAAGAAGAACTGGTGCCTAGCAACTGAGCGGCGCGCTATTCTCAATTGATGGAAACCCGGTTCTCGATCCGGCCGGGTTCTCCAGAAAAGCTTTAACGGTTAAGGTTGACGTGTTACTTGCGGAACGACCCGCGAAGGAGCCGCTTCATGACACGCCTCGACTCGCAACCGAACAGTTATCCGAGCGACGTTGCTTTCACGCCCACCGTCAAGGCATTGCAAAGCCGCAACGGATCGCGCGACGCGTATGCCCGGATGGAAGAAGAGCACGGCTGGCAAACCCGGCTGACGCCTGACGTCGCGCGTTTCATCGAGCAGCAGACCAGCGTGTTCTTCGCGACTGCAAGCGCAGAAGGGCAACCGTATATCCAGCATCGCGGCGGCCCTGCGGGTTTCCTGCACGTGCTCGACGACCACAGCATTGCGTTCGCCGACTTCGCCGGCAATCGTCAGTACATTACGTCCGGCAATCTGGCCGACAACCCGAAAGTGCATCTCTTTCTCGTCGACTATGCGCATCGCCGGCGCATCAAGGTATGGGGCGAAGCGCGTGTGATTGACGACGACCCCGCGCTGCTCGCGAAGCTCATGCCGCAAGGTTACAAGGCACGCGGAGAACGTGTGATCGTGATGAGCGTGCATGCGTGGGACGTCAATTGCCCTCAGCACATTCCACAGCGTTTCGAGGCTGCGGACGTCGCCGCCGCGTTGCAGGAGCGTGACGAGCGCATCAAGGATCTCGAAGCGCAAGTAGCGGAACTCAAGCGCCTGTCAGCTGCTTCTGGCGATTGATAGACGATGCCCGACGCTGATCTGAGCCTGAGCCGCACCCGCTATCATGGTGCGATCGCGACTCGGCTCCTTTCATCATGCGCATTGCTCCCTTACCACCGCTCCAATGTCTGGTCGCGTTCGAATCGGCCGTGCGGCACGCAAGCTTCACCAAGGCCGCCGCGGAGTTGCATCTGACGCAAAGCGCGGTCAGCCGGCAAATCCAGCAACTCGAGGAATTTCTTGGCCGGTCGCTCTTCGTCCGTGAGCATCGCGCATTGCGTCTGACCATCGCCGGCGAGGGTTACGCAAAGCGCGTGCAATGGTTGCTTGCCAACTGTTCCGAAGCGACGCTCGACGTGATGAAACGTTACGGCGACCAGGAACTGACCATCGCGTGTTCGTCGGGCGTCGCGGTGTTGTGGTTGACGCCGCGGCTCGGCGCGTTTCGTGCCGCTTACCCGAACGTGAAAATCAGAATGATCGTGCGCGACGGACTCGCGTCGATGTCGCCCGCCGAATTCGATGTGGGTCTCTACTACATCCGCCAGCATGCCGAGCCGCATTACACCGCCCGCCGCATTTTCGACGAGGAGGTGTACCCGGTCTGTTCGCCCGCCTATCTCGCAGGCCGCGTGCTCGAGCCCGCCGATCTTGCTCAGGAAACGCTGCTGATTCAGGAAGATGGTCAGCGCCAATGGATGTCGTGGCCGGAATGGTTTCGCATCAACGGTGTACAAATGCCGGTTGCACCGCAGGCGGTCATGGTGAATCACTATCCGCAACTCGTGCAAATGGCGATTCTCGGTCAGGGCGTCGTGCTCGGCTGGCGGCACATGATCGACCGATGTCTCGAAGAAGGGCTGCTGGTGCGCGCCACCCACGCATCCGCAAGTCACGGCGGCGGCTACTATGTGGTGTCGCCGAACGACCGCTCACAGAACCAGGCCGCGCGCGTGTTCACGCGGTGGCTCTTCGAGCAGGCCGAAGCGCAGACGGGCAGGGCGGCGGCCTGAACGGCTTCGCATGCGCTGCACGCATGCGTGCATGCGAATCTTTCGTTTCGAAAACAATTCAGGTCTCTCTACGATCGGCGTTATGCATGCAAAAGCGCCGCGACGACGGCGTGGCGCGTTGCCGACACTTTGCCTGACAGGCAGCCAGATGAGGAAAGAGACCATGCAAGGAACGCTTTCATCCAACGTACCGCTCTCCGTGGACACGCTCGCGCGTCAGCGGCGGCACGCCATTATCGCGACCGTGCTCGGCAACGGGCTCGAATGGTTCGACTTCACCGTCTACAGCTTTTTCGCGGTCATTATCGCGAAGCTGTTCTTTCCGACCGGCAATGACCTGACCTCGCTTCTGCTTGCCGTCGCCACGTTCGGCGTGGGCTTTTTCATGCGTCCGGTGGGCGGCATCGTGCTCGGCGTGTATGCGGACAAGGTCGGGCGCAAGGCCGCGCTGTCGCTGACCATTCTGCTGATGGCGGGCGGCACGGCGCTCATCGGCATTGCGCCGACTTATCAGCAGATCGGCCTGTGGGCACCCGTGCTGATCGTGATCGCGCGATTGCTGCAAGGGTTTTCGGCGGGCGGCGAGATGGGCAGCGCAACGGCGTTTCTCACCGAGTACGCGCCCGCTAACAAGCGCGCGTACTACTCGAGCTGGATTCAGTCGAGCATCGGCTTTGCGGTGTTGTTGGGCGCAGCGGTCGGCACGTTCGTGACCAGCAGTCTGAGCACCGAAGCGCTTCATTCGTGGGGTTGGAGAATGCCGTTCCTGATCGGCATGCTGATCGGACCCGTCGGCTATTTCATTCGCAGCCGCATGGACGAAACGCCTGCCTTCAGCGCAGTGGCCGACGAAGCGAAAGACGATTCGCCGCTCGCCGAAGTGTTCCGCCGCTTCCCGCGAGAAACCTTCGCGAGCTTTTCGATGGTGATTCTGTGGACCGTTTGTACTTACGTTCTGCTGTTCTACATGCCGACGTATTCGGTCCGCACGTTGCATCTGCCGCAATCCACGGGATTTCTCGCGGGCATGTTCGGCGGCTCGATGATCATGTGTTTTGCTCCGGTGGTGGGCAAACTCGCTGACCGCTACGGGCGCCGCCGTTTCCTGTCGGGGGCCGCCGTGCTGATTTTCGTGCTGGCCTGGCCGATGTTCGCCTACATCAACCGGGCGCCGGGCCTCGCTTCGCTGATGGTTTTTCAAGGCGTGTTCGGTCTGCTGATCGCTGCATACACCGGACCCATTCTCGCGGCGTTCTCCGAACTGTTTCCAACCAAGGTGCTGTCCACGGGACTGTCGGTCGCCTACAACTTCGCTGTGACGATCTTCGGCGGCTTCGCGCCGTTCTTCATTACGTGGCTGATTGCGTCGACAGGCAGCAACATGGCACCCGCGTTCTACGTGATGATCGCCGCCGCGATCAGCCTGACGGGCACGTTCTTCGTGCGCGATCCGCAGCGGCACTGAATCGGGCAGCGCGTGCGGCGCGCTTCCGGCCGCACGGATTTCTCATCAAGTCAGCAAGTCAGGACAATTCCCATGAGCATTACGGTAATCAATGGCGGCAATGTACTCGATCTCAAGCAGGGCATTCTGCTCGAACATCATCATGTCGTGATCGAGGACGGCCATATCGTCGAAGTCACCGATCGTCCCGTCGATCTGCCGAACGCACGCGTGATCGACGCGCGCGGCAAGACGGTGATGCCCGGTCTGATCGATTGTCACGTACATGTGCTCGCTTCGCGCGCGAACCTCGGAGCGAACGCAACGCAGCCCAACATCCTGACGGCGATCCGCGCGCTGCCGATCCTGAAGGCGATGCTCGGCCGCGGCTTCACGACCGTGCGCGATGCGGGCGGCGCGGATTGGGGTTTGACGCAGGCGCTCGAAAACGGCCTGGTTCCGGGGCCGCGCATTTTCCCATCCGGCAAGGCGCTTTCGCAGACGGGCGGCCACGGCGATTTCCGTCCGCGCGGCGATATGCTGGAGCCGTGTTCGTGCTGTTTTCGGGCTGGCGCAATTGCGCGCGTGGTGGACGGCGTGGATGCCGTGCGCCTCGCCGTCCGAGAAGAAATCCAGAAGGGCGCAACGCAGATCAAGATCATGGCGTCGGGCGGCGTGGCATCGCCAACCGATCCGATCGGCAACACGCAGTATTCCGAGGACGAAATCCGTGCGATCGTCGCCGAAGCGCAAGCTGCAAACACCTATGTGATGGCGCATGCATACACCGGCCGCGCGATTTCGCGCGCGATTCGCTGCGGCGTGCGCACTATCGAGCACGGCAATCTCGTCGACGAAGCCGCCGCGAAACTGATGCGCGAACATGGCGCGTTCGTCGTGCCGACGCTCGTCACCTACGACGCGCTTGCGAAGCACGGCGCTGACTACGGGTTGCCGCCCGATTCGATCGCGAAGGTCGAAACCGTGCGGCAAGCAGGACGCGATTCGCTGCAGATCTACGCGAAGGCGGGCGTGCCGATGGGTTTCGGCTCCGACCTGCTCGGCGAAATGCACACGTTCCAGAGCGACGAATTGCGCATTCGCGCGGAAGTGCTCGGCAATCTCGAAGCGCTGCGCTCAGCAACCACGATCGCCGCTGAGATCGTTGCGCAAGAAGGCAAGCTGGGCGCAATCGAAGCGGGCGCGGTGGCGGATGTGCTGGTGGTCGACGGCAATCCGCTCGACGATATCGGCACGCTGACCGGGCAGGGCGAGCGTCTCGCGTATGTGTTTCAGCGCGGCGAAGTTGTGAGCGAGCGCGGCGCGGTCGTCTCGCGCTGAGACAGCGTGTCATGCCGGGCTGATCGCGTGCAATTGATGCCCGTGCGCTCGTTACGTAGAATCGTGGCGCACAACGCTTGATTGCCAGCGCAACGATTTGCGCGATCACGAGGAGAACGGGCATGACTTTGCACACGGCCGGGCCGATTGCGGCGACCGTCTATCGCGGCGATTCGGTAGAGAACACGCACCGCGCGCATGTTGCGGTCGTCGATTCGAATGGCCGCCTGCTGTATTCGTTCGGCGACCCGTCGCGCGTGACGTTGGCCCGCTCCGCCGCCAAGCCCGCGCAAGCGCTGGCGGTGCTGGAAACGGGCGCGCTCGAGCGCTTCGGCTTCGACGATGCCGACCTTGCGCTGATGTGCGCCTCGCACAGCAGCGAGCCGCGTCATATCGAACGTGCGCGGCAGATGCTCGCCAAAGCGCAGGCGAGCGAAAGCGACTTGCGCTGCGGCGGTCATCCGCCGCTGTCGGATGCGGTATATGTCGACTGGATCAAGCGCGATTTCAAACCGGGTGCCGTGTGCAGCAATTGTTCGGGCAAGCATGCGGGCATGCTGGCCGGCGCGCGTTCGATCGGCGCGGCGCTGAACGGTTACGAACAGCCGGAGCATCCGTTGCAGATCCGCGTGAAGCACACGGTGGCCGACGTTTGCGACTTGCCGGACGACGGCGTGCAATGGGCCACCGACGGTTGCAATCTGCCCACGCCGGCCTTTCCGCTTGATCGTCTCGCACGGCTCTTTGCGAAGCTGGCCGCGGCGCAGGACGAGGTTTCGTCGTCCGGTGCAGCGCCCAACACGCGGACAGCGGCGCTCGCGCGCATCTATCGCGCGATGACGGCTTATCCGGAACTGGTCGGGGGCGAGGGCCGCTTCTGCACGATATTGATGAACGCGTTTGGCGGCGCGCTCGTCGGCAAGCTCGGTGCGGATGGCAGTTATGGGATCGGCGTGCGCGCATCGAGTCAGACTGCCGCGCACACGTCGAAAGCGGGCGCACAAGGTGCCCAAGGCGAAGGCGCACTCGGCATCGCCGTAAAAATCGAGGACGGCAATGTCGGCGTGCTGTACGCGGTGGTTGCCGAAGTGCTGGCGCAACTCGACATCGGGACCGCCGGACAGCGCGCGAAGCTCGACTCTTTCCATGCGCCCAGGATGCTCAACACCATGGGCGTCGCCACTGGCCGGCGGGTCTTCTCGGTTGCGCTCGAAGCGTCCCGATAGGACGTGTGCCGGGCAACGCCCGGCACTCGCGCGATTTCGTCAGGCCGCGGCTTCTGTGGCAGACATCAGTGCACTGCGTATCGCGCTGGCGAGCTCACTGGCCTGAAACTTCGCGACATAGCCGTTCGCGCCGGCGTTCTTCACATGCGCTTCGTTGGCCGCGCCGGTCAACGACGAATGGATGATCACCGGAATGTCGCGGGTGCGCTCGTCGGCCTTGATCTGGCGGGTCAGCATGAAGCCGTCCATCTCGGGCATTTCGAGGTCGGTCAGAACGAGCGCGATGCTGTCCTTGACGCGCGCGCCGTTGCTCTGTGCTTCGTCGGCGACTTGCTGCAAGGTCTGCCACGCCTCTTCGCCGGTCTTGGTCATCACGTATTCGGCGCCAATCGCGGTCAATGCCTGCTCGATCAGCTTGCGGGCGAAGCCGGAGTCGTCGGCGGCAAGAATCTTCGCGCCCGGGCGAATGCCGAGTGCATCGCCCACGGACGTCGGGTCCACGCTCGGGTGCTGCGAGGGGAATACGTCGCGCAACACCTGCTCGACGTCGATCACCTGCGCGAGCCGCGAATCGCCCGTATTGCCGTCGATCCGCGCAATGCTCGTCACCAGGTTGCCGCCCGCCGCGCCTTCCGCGGAGAGCACCTGATTCCACTCGAGTCGCACGATGTCGTCCACTTCCTCGACCGCGAACGCCTGGGTGGAGCGCGCGAATTCGGTGACGAGCAGGATATTCAGGCCGCGCGTGGGCTCGCAGCCCATGAGCCGCGGCAAGTCGATCACGGGAATGATCTGCCCGCGAATGTCGACGGCGCCCATCACGAACGGCGACGAACCGGCGATCGGCGTGACCGGCGGCATTGTCGAAATTTCGCGGACCTTGAACACGTTGATGCCGTAAAGCTCATGCGCGTCACTGCCGGGGACGGAGCCCAGCCGATACAGCAGCAGTTCGAATTTGTTGGAACTCGTCAGGTTGCTGCGTTCGTCGTGCGCGCGGTTATCTGCTGCCATCGAATCTCTCCAGGATTGCGGTGCGTGGCGCGCTTGCATGGATTGATGCCGTCGCGCCTCTTACTTTTT
>Ga0268255_10000514_pt1 | contig 26620 bp, 25 predicted proteins | sample AgamicOrMarz_FD_200256 | JGI IMG/M metagenome (GOLD analysis project Ga0268255, IMG submission 200256) | Agave microbial communities from Guanajuato, Mexico - Or.Ma.rz (v2) (version 3) | ecosystem: Host-associated > Plants > Phyllosphere > Phylloplane/Leaf | place: Guanajuato, Mexico...
ACAGTTCTTCGGTGTGGGCGATGTCTTTGATGGTCAGTGAGCTCATGGTAAATCTCCTGTGAAGGTCTTCGGTCTGGATGGAAGAGCACTATTTGTCGCGCTCACAGGGGTAATTGCATAGGGTGTGCCAACGTGAACCTGCTGAGTTGCCAACACTCACATAAGTTGCTGAATATAAAGACAAAAATAGAATCGCCCGCGAGGTTTTTGATGCGGTTGCGGGGCGCGAGGCATCGAAAGGTGTCGTGGGATAGCAAACACGTTTTGGCTGGGTGTCTGCCTTGAGTGAACGGCTGCCCATTCAAGCGCATTGATTCGTTCGAATGACGGGGACTCGTCAGCCCCGACGGCACACAAGGGACATTTGCATTTGCCGATCGTGCCGAAGGACGACATTCCCGAGCCGCACGCCAGCGCAACCGACGCTCCCGCAATCCCGCACCGCGCGAGCGCATCCGCAACGAACCCCGACGCCTTCATGTCCTCGACGAAGTCACGCAGCGCTAACGCCGCCGTTGCTTCAGACGCTTTTTCATTGCGCTCACGTCCGGGCAGTTCGAGCAGATGCAAGCGCTGCCTCGCGTGTTCGATATAGCGCTCGCGATGCTGCATCGACCGGTATGAAACATCGATGACGTATGCGGCCGTCCGACGACCGCATACGTCATCGTATCGTCAAGCAGATTGAGGAGGATCACCTGATCAGGTGCGCACGCGGTCGCCGACCACGAGCGGCGCTCCTTCCGGGCTCTGTAGCGAATGGGCAAAGCTTTCCGAATCCGCCCGACGGCGATCGGCAAAATGCCTTAAAGTGCTATCGCGCCATCGGTAAGTAAAAAAGACATGAAAAATATCATTGCCCCATTACCGGCTGAATTCGATATTCACCCGCTGCGAGTGGAGTTTCGAAACAAAGATGTCGAACGGAATTTCCAGGCTCATCACTTGCCACGCAATCAGGCAACATTGCGTACGACGCTTGTTTTTTGTTCCTTCTTCTACCTGGCGTTCGCTCTGACCGATGCCAGTGTTCTCGGTTATACGAGCGAGACGCTGCTGTTGTTTTTCGCCCGGATGTTCGTTGCGGTCACCGCGATGACCGGGCTGTATCTGGCGCGCACGCGGCCGGCATCGAGTGCCGTGCTTCAGCTCGCCGCAACTGCCGCTGAGATCGTCGGGATGGGTCTCGCACGTCGATCGGGCATTCCGCACATTTGTTCGACTTCTCGGTCGCGGCCGTTAGATTTGAAATCGAACTGCTCAAGCCAGACCTGATCATCTTCGGTTGTGGCCACAGATACGATCGCGCTTTGAAAGCTGTGCTTCCGGATCGTCAGCGTGTGAAGGTTGAGCCAAAGGCTCTTTGGCAGTTCCGTTCGAATGGCATCGAATGTTTTCGGACATTTCATCCGGCTGCACGGGATCACCACGCTCCACGACCAATCAAACATTACTATCACGAGATTATCGACACCGCTTCAAAGTTGTTTGCTGCGCGTCTGCCAATGCGGAAGGCTTCGGCAGAGGCCGCCTTTGTTTCGGCCTGATCCACTTGTGACACCGAGCATCGTTAGTTAACGTCGGCTACGGCCAGGCACCCCACCGATTGCGAGGAGTCGGCAACATCTCAGGCCAGTCGATCACGAGCACGGCTCCCTGCAACAGCTACGCGTCCATCCAGCTGACATGTGCGCTCACCACGCGCCATCCCTCCTGCGTTCTGATCCAGGTCTGACTCTGCCTGCCGATACGCGCCTCGTTATCGCGCCGAAACTCGATGTTGGCGACCGCAAACGAATCGCCATACGTAGTGACGACACGCGCCACGACAGTCCGCGCGAGCCCCTTGCCGGGGCGCGCGGCGCGAAATGCACGGATCGCGTCGTATCCGTACAGGTTTTCCGTCGCGCCGTATCGGAGCGTGTGCGGCGAATCGAAGAACAGCGTGTCGAGCATGGCGACGTCATTGGTGACGAGAGCCTGCTCATAGATGTCAAAGGCCGCGTTGACTTCGGCGAGCACGTCGGGCCGGTTGATGTCGTTCATCGCTGCGCTCCCGCATGGGCGGCCAACTCGCTGAACGGCGGCGGAGGAGACACGGCAAGCTGTGCGTCTTCGAGACGCCGCGCCGCTTCGAAAGCGAGATCTTCGCGCCAGGGCGCGGCGATCAGTTGCACGCCGACAGGCAGTCCGCCGCGGGTTCGCATTGGGGCCGCAACGACAGGCAAGCCCAGACATGAAACAGGCTGCGTCAACATGCCCAGATTGGGCCTCACCGCGAGCCGCTCGCCGTTGACCTCCATGAACTCGTCGCCGATGCGTGGCGCAACGACAGGCGTGGCCGGTGCGATCAGCACGTCATAACGCTCGAAGAGTTCGAGCACGCGGCGCCGCAACGCCGCGCGCACGCGCTGCGCCTGCACGATCCACGCGGCGGGCAGCAGCGCACCCGCTATCAGCCGATCGCGCGATAACGGCTCGCGAGCGCCATAGTGCGTGCGCAGGTTTTCCATGTGCAGTTGACCGCCTTCCGCGGCAGTGATCAGAAACGCTGCACCGCGTGCCGCGTCGGCGTCCGGATACTCGACGGTATGCGTGGCTGACAGCGCATTCGCGGCGGCATGCGAGGCTTCGCGCGCATCATCGTTTGCGTGGGTGTCGAAATAGCCGCCGAGACGCGCAACGCGGAGCGGGCCCGGACGGGTGTCAACGGATTCGAAGCCGCGCTGCGCACAGGCCGGGTCGAGCGCGTCCGTGCCTTGCAGCGCATCGTAGACGGCCGCGAGGTCGTCCACGGTGCGTGCGAAAGCGCCCATGTGATCGAGGCTCGCGACGAACGGCCATGTGCCGTGCCGCGACAGGCGGCCATAGGTGGGCTTGACGCCGAACACGCCGCACAGCGAAGCGGGCACGCGCACTGAGCCGTTTGTGTCGGTGCCGAGCGTGAGCGGCACGAACCCTGCCGCGACGGCCGCCGCGCTGCCGCCCGACGATCCGCCCGCCGTGCGTGTCAGATCGTGCGGATTGCGGCACGGTCCAGCGTGATGGTTCTCGGTCGTGAAGCCGTATGCGAACTCGTCCATATTGAGCGCGCCGACGAGGATCGCCCCCTGCGCGCAAAGGCGTTCGACGAGAGTCGCATCTGCGGCGGCGGGCGGTGCGCCGGCCAGCACGCGCGAACCGGCAAGCGTCGTCACCCCCGAGATATCGAACAGATTCTTCGCCGCAAACGGAACGCCTGCCAGCGGAGGCAAGTTGTGGCCGCTGGCGCGGCGGGCATCGAGCGCGTCGGCTTCGGCGAGTGCGCGTTCACGCGTGACGGTGGTGAATGCGTTGACCTGCGTGTCGTAGGCGTCGATACGCGCAAGCGTCGCTTCGATCAGCTCGCGTGCGCTGAACGCACCTTGGGCATACGCCCGCGCAATGGAGAGGGCGCTTTCGGCGCCGCTGCTAGAGGGTGTCATGGGCGATATACCGGAGCGGGTTCGTCATTCGTGTCGACGGGATAGGCGAGGACAGGCGCTGCAAGCTGCGCGATGCGCGCGAACTGGGCTTTCACCTGCGCGGCGGCTTCGGCGGGAAGCACCGGGAAATGCAGTGCGAGCGCGGCGTCGACGTAGCGCTCGAGTGCGGTGTCGAAAGAAGAGGACATGACGTATCCGTTCACGAAAGAGTGGGGAAGAGTTCGCGCGCGCGAGCGATTAACGCACGGTCGCTGCCGCGAGGCCCGATCAGCGACAACGCGAGCGGACGTTCGCTGTCGTTCGCGACGGGCACGCTGACTTGAGGCAAGCCTGCAAACGCGGCGATCGTGTTCATGGTGAGCGCGTCGCGATAGAACGCGTCGATCAGTTCAGGCCTTTCCTGTTTGCTCAACAGCGAACGTGGTGTGGTCGGCAGCACGATCAGCGCATCGCCCACGATTCGCTCGATGCGTTGCGCGAACGCTTCGCGCATCACGCGACAGCGTTCGACTTCGGCGGCGTCAAGCGTTTCGAGGCGCGCGAAGCGTGCCGCGATGTCGGCGCCGAAGCGCGGCGCGTTCGCGTCGATCCACGCGCCCAGCGACGCAGCGATCGAATCGTCCTGCAATTGCTGGTACACGTGCAGCCAGCGCGATCGCTCACCCGCGAAGACTTCGATTTCGTCGCGCGTGGGGAAGAGATCGCGCAGGCGCTGTGCATCGTCGGGCTCGTTAGCCGCGCGGGCCTCGAATGCTTCCTTGCAATGCACGAGGGACAAAGGGGCCTTCACAGCAGGCACTCCATCGAGCAATACGTCCGCGACGCGCGCGAGCATCTCGCCCGTGCGCGCAAACCAGCCGACCGTGTCGAAGCGCGGCGCAAACGGCAACACGCCTTCGAGCGCCACGGCATCGTAGGACGGCCGGATACCCCAGAGCCCGCAGAACGCGGCAGGCACGCGCACCGAGCCGCCGGTATCCGTGCCGAGCGCGAAGTCCACATCGGCGCTCGCGACGGCTGACGCCGAGCCGCTCGACGAGCCTCCCGGCAACGCGTGCGGCCAGCGCGGATTGAGCGGCGTGCCGTAATGCGCGTTCACGCCTTCGAGGCTGTACGCGAGTTCGTCCGTGATGGTCTTGCCGTCCACGCTGGCGCCCGCTGCCAGCAGCCGGGCGACGCAGCGCGCGTGACGCGGCGCGGGCCCATGGGCGGCGAGCCAGTCGGGATTGCCGCCGCCGGTCGTTGCACCCGCAACGTCGATCAGATCCTTGACGGCAAAACGCAAGCCGTCGAGCGGACCGCTCATCGTCGCGCCAACCTGCAAACGCGTGCCTGGAATGAACGCGCTCATGCGGCGGCCACTTCGAGCGCGGCGCCGAATTGCAGCGAATCCGTCACGAAGCCGAAGCACTTCTTCACGTTCCAGATGCTCGCCTCCGTGCAGAACGCGGGCGACGAGGTCGCGCAGCAATCTCTCAGCATCACGCAACCATAGCCGAGGAAGTTGGCATCGGTGAGGGTGTGCATCACGCATTGATCGGTATTGACGCCCGCGAAGAACACCGTACGCGTGCCGAGATTACGCAGGATGCTGTCGAGCGGCGTGTCCCAGAAGCCGCTGATGCGGTACTTGTCCACGCAGATGTCCTGCGGCTCGATCTTCAGTTCGTCGACCACGGCGGCGGCCCACGAATCTTTCTCGAGCACCCGCGCGCCATGCTCCGGCAAGGGCTCGCCGAGGCCGATGCCGGTGCCTGTCGGCTTATAGAGATGAAGCTGGTTCGGCGGCATGTTGGCGAGATCGGGCCGGTTGCCCCAATTGACCCAGATCACCGGCACGCCACTGTTGCGCACCACGGGAAGCAGGCGCTGCAACGGTGCAATCGGCGCACGATCCGCACCGAAATCGCCCCCGATGTGATCGACCCAGCCGCCTTTGGTGCAGAAGTCGTTCTGCATGTCGATGATCACGAGCGCCGATTTGCCGATGTCGAAGCGCACTTTTTGCGGTTCGGAATCGAGCATGCCAATGCGCGGCGCGGGCGTCGGCGCGGCCATGTCGACGAGCGTGCCGGTCGCGGTCCAACGCGTGTGAGCGAAGGCGCCGAGTGTGCCTTCCGTGCTTGCCAGGTCTGGGTTTGCAGCGAGGTTCATGGAGTTCTCCGGAGCGTCTTGCGGGTGTTGTTCGAACGTCGGTCGAGGATTGCCTTGCACGGTGTCCACCCGATCAACCAGACGGCGAGCGCCTGGCGTTTCGGGCGCGACGGATCGCGCATTGGCATCGAAGTTGCAACGTGCATTTCAGTCATGAATAACCTACTTACCGAAACTCAACGCAAAAGGAGTGCCAATGATGGTCAGTTCACAACAGGCATCGCGTGCGAGACTGCGCCGCCATCTCGTGTCCCGCTGCCTCGTCACGGCAGGGATCGTCGCGCTCGCCGCGCCTTCGTTCTTCATTCCCGCCGCGCACGCCGCCGATGACGCGATGCGCGTCGGCGTGCTGATTCCCGGTTCGAAGACCGACAAGGGCTGGATGGAATCGGGTTATGACGGCGTCGTGGCCGCGCAGAAAGAGTTCGGCCCGAAGCTGAAGACGCAGGTCATCGAGAACATCAACTACGCGGACATGGAGCAGGCGCTCACGAATCTCGCGAGCCGGAATCAACTGGTGATCGGCATCGGCGGACAGACGCAGGCCGCCGTGCTGAAGATCGCGAAGCGCTTTCCCAATGTGAAGTTCTCGATTGTCGGCGGCAACAAGGGCGACAACATGCCGCCGAATGTGGCCGGGTACGACGTGAAGCAGGCTGAAATCGCATTCGTCGCGGGCGCTGCCGCCGCGATGCTGTCGAAGAACGGCGCGGTGAGCTATGTAGGCGGCATGGAGATTCCGTCTATCGTCAACGCGGGCAAGGAGTTCGGCAACGGCGCGCACTACGTGAACCCGAAGGTGAAGTACTTCGAGAGCTATACCGGCGACTTCGACAACGTCGCGAAAGCGCGTGAAGCAACCGCCGCTGCGGTCGCGCAGGGCGCCGACGTGCATTACCACATTCTCAATCTCGGTTTGCGCGGGCTGGAGCAGGCGGCCAAGGAGAAGAACACGCATATCATCGGCAGCTATACGGACCGTTGCGGCAGCGATCCGCTGTACGTCGCGTACAGCATCACGGGTGTCGGCTATCAGGCGCAGTACGCGATCGAGCAGCTCGAGAAAGGGCAATGGCAGCCGGGCTACAAGGCGTTCGGCCTCGCGATGGGGCCCAAGGCCTCCGGCATGGTGATCTGCAAATCCACACCCGCGATGGATGCGAAGCTCAAGCAGATCGAGGAAGACATCCTGAGCGGCAAGATCAAGGTTTCCGAAGGATGAGCGCGCTCGCTGCCGCCGCCGCGCGCGCGGAGCCGATTCTCTCGCTGACGGATATCGGCAAGCATTTTGGCTCGTTTACCGCGCTCGAAGGCGTGTCGCTCGACCTGATGCCGGGCGATGTGCACTGCCTGCTCGGCGAAAACGGCGCGGGCAAGTCGACGCTGTGCAACGTGATCTTCGGCGTTCATCAGCCGGATGCGGGCGCGATGCATGTGAATGGCACGCCCTATCGCCCGAAGAATCCGCGCGAGGCGCTGGCCCACGGCATCGCGATGGTGCATCAACACTTCAGTCTCGTCGACGACGCGAGCGTGCTCGACAACCTGCTGCTCGGCCAGGCGCGCGGCTGGCTCAACCGTCAGCGCGAGGCGGCGCGGCTGCGCGAAGTGCTGGAGAGCGTCGGGCTGACGTTGCAGCTCGATGCGAAGGTCGCGGATCTGTCGGTGGGCGAGCGGCAGCGCATTGAAATCGTCAAGTGCCTGATGCGCGAACCGCGTCTTCTGCTGCTCGACGAGCCGACGGCGGTGCTGCTGCCTGCCGAGATCGACGCCTTGCTCGACACCTGTGAGCGTGTCGCGAAGCGGGGCTGCGCCGTGGTGCTGGTCACACACAAACTGAAGGAGATCTGCCGGATCGCCACGCACGCGACGGTGTTGCAGTCGGGCCGGGTGGTCGCGCGTTCGGCGGCGCCATCGGCGGAGATCGACCGGCTCGTGCACGCGATGATTCATCGTCCGGATCACGAGCGCAGCGAGACGGACGACGATATGGCAAGCCGCCTGTCGCTTGCGGAATCGCGCTCGCCGTATTCGCGGCCGCTGACGGAAGAAGTGCTGCAGATCGACGGACTGAGCGCGCGCGATGCCGAAGGCGTCACGCGTCTCGAGCATTGCACGCTCGTCGTGAATCGCGGCGAGATCGTCGGCATAGCGGGCGTGGAGGGCAACGGGCAAAGCGAACTCGGTGCGGTGCTGGCGGGCATGGCGAGCGCATCTGGGGGACGCTTTTTCGTTGCGGGGCGCGACATGACGCATGCGAGCCCGCGCGAACTCACGCAGGCAGGCGTGGGCATCGTGCCGGAAGACCGTCACGCGGTGGGCTGCGTGACGGGCATGAGTGTCGCCGACAACCTGCTGCTCAATCATCTGGATCGCTACACGCGCGCCGGTTTTTTGCGCCGCCGTGCGATGCGCGCCGCCGCGCTGGACCTGATGCAGCGCTTCGACGTGCGGGCAAGCGGGCCCGACGCGCTGTTTGGCGGGCTGTCCGGCGGCAATCAGCAGAAGGCCGTGCTGGCGCGCGAGCTGACGCTCGATCCGCTGCTGTTCCTGCTCGCCGCGCAGCCGACGCGCGGACTCGATGTCGGCGCGGTCGCCGCCGTGTACTCGCACATTCGCGCCGCGCGCGATCGCGGCGTGGGCGTGTTGCTGATTTCCTCGGAACTGGACGAACTGATGAGCGTCGCCGATCGCATCGTCGTGCTGTATCGCGGCCGCATCATGGGCACCTGCACGCCCGAGGCGAGCAATCGCGGCCGCATCGGCGCATGGATGGCGGGCGCGGGAGAACCTTCATGAATCCGCATATGAAGTCGCAGACCTTGTTTGGCGCCGCGCACGGCGCGCAAGGCTGGCGCACGCGTTTGCCGCATTGGCGCGTCGCCGGCGTGATCGCAGCGGCCGTGGCCGTCGCGATGCTTGCTGCGCTGCTGTTGATCGCGCTGATGGGCGTGCCCGTCGGCGATGCACTCGCGGCCTTTGCCGACGGCGCATGGGGCTCGCCTTATGCGATCGGCGCGTCGATCAATCGCAGCCTCGCGTTCGCGCTCGTCGGCACGGGCTTTGTGATCGCGAACCGCGCGAAGCTCACCAACGTGGGGGGCGAAGGACAGATCGCGATTGGGGGCATCGTCGCGACAGCATTGAGTCTTTACGGCGGTTGCTCGCACCTGCCGCTGGGCCTGTCGTTCATCGTGCCGATTCTGGGCGCGGCGATGGCGGGCGCGGTGTGGGGCGGCGTGCCCGGCGTGCTGAAAGCGAAGGCCGGCACCAATGAAGTGATCAGCACCTTGCTGCTGTCGTTCATCGCCGTGTGGCTGCTCTACTGGTGTGTGCAGAGCGAAGCCTTGCTGCGCCAGCCGATGAACAACGCGGCGACCCTGCCCGAATCGCTCGAAATCCCCGACTTGACCAAGCTCCCGGCGATCTTCGCCGCGAGCGGCATGAACCTCAATATCGGCCTGCCGGTGAGCGTCGCGCTCGCGTTCGCTTCGGCAATTCTTCTCACGCGCACACGCTTCGGACTGTCGCTGCGCGCCGCGGGCCTCAACGCGATCGCGGCAAAACGCGCGGGCTTGCCGATTGCCTCGTCGATCGTGGGCGCGCTTGCGCTCGCCGGTGCGTTCAGCGGCCTCGCCGGCGCACTGATGCTGCAAGGCGACCAGTACTCGCTGAAAGCAGGCTTCTCGTCGGGCTACGGCTTCGACGGCCTGGTGGTCGGCCTGCTCGCGCGCGGTTCGATCACGGGCGTGTTCGCGGCGGCGCTGCTGTTCGGCTTTCTGCGCTCGGGCGGCATCAACATGGAGATGATCGCGCAGGTGCCGTCGGCGCTCGTGCTGATCGTGCAGGGCGTCGTCACGATCGCGCTCGCAGGCGGCGCGATGTGGCTCGACAGGGGAGACGCACGGCAATGAATCTCGAACTTCTCGCGGTATTCGCGGGCGCGTCGATCCGCCTTGCTGCGCCGATGATGCTCGCCTCGACGGGCGAACTCGTGAGCGAGCGCGCGGGCGTGCTCAACATGAGCGTCGAAGGCATGATGCTGACGGGCGCGTTTCTCGGCGCGACGTTTTCGTGGCTCACGGGCAATCCCGTCATCGGCTTGTTGTGCGGCATGCTCGGCGTGATTCCGCTCGCGCTGCTGCAGGCCTTTCTCAGCGTGACGATGCGCGCGAACCAGATCGTGACGGGCATCGGCATCAACATTCTGGCGCTCGGCGGCACCACGCTCGCGTACCGGAAGATATTCGGCGAACGGTCGAGCGCGGTGATCCCGGGGCTCGCGCATTGGTCGCCGCCCGTGCTCGGCAAGATTCCCGTGCTCGGCGAGCCGGTCTTCGGGCAGGTCTGGCTGCTGTATGCGGGGCTTGCCGTGCTGATCGGCACATCCGTCGTGATGCGGCGCACGGCGTTGGGCGTCGCGCTGCATGCGACCGGCGTCGCGCCTCGTGCGGTGGATCAGTCCGGACTCGGCGTCGCGCGGCTCCGCTACGGCGCCGTGGTGTTTTCGGGCGTGATGTCGGCGGCGGCGGGCTGCTTCCTGTCGATCGGCGATATTCACACGTTCACGGAAGGCATGACCAACGGCGCAGGATATCTGGCGATTGCCGCGATCATCTTCGGCAACTGGAAGGTCGGCCGCACGGCGCTTGCGTGCCTGCTATTCGGGGCGGCGACGGCCATGCAATTCCAGCTGCCGATGTTCGGCCTGCATGTGCCGACGGCGCTGCTGATCATGCTGCCGTATCTGCTCGCGCTGGTGGCAGTGGCCGGCCTGATTGGCCGCCAGTCCGCGCCGCCCGCGCTCACCCAGCCGTTCCGGCGCTGACACAGCGCGAGCGCTCGGGGCGCGGCGGAGTACCATAGCGATTCGCCGCGCCATCTCCCCACTTTGATCGATACCATGCCACGCAACGCCCCTGCATCCAGCGCACGCTCCCGGGACACGAAGGAAGCGCCAACGCGTCGCCAGCAGCTTGCGGCGAAGACACGCGAGCGCATCTTCCGGATCGCGATCAAGGAGTTCGCCGACAAAGGCTTCAGCGGCGCGCGCGTGGAAGGCATCGCGAGCCGCGCGAAGGTCAACATCCGCATGATCTATCACTACTTCGGCGGCAAGGAGATGCTGTACGTCGAAGTGCTGGAGCATGTGCTCGAGCGGCTGCGCGAAGCCGAACTCGCCGTTGCGCCGGACGTGCAGACGGTCGAACCCGTAGCGGGCATCATCAAGCTTTACGATTTCATCGAAGGACACTTCGCCGCGCACCCCGAACTGCTGTGTCTGCTGTCGTGGGAGAACCTCAACCGCGCGCGCTACCTGAAACGTTCGAAGGCCATTCCGGAGATGTCGTCGCCCGTGCTCGACAAGCTGCGCACGCTGCTCAAGCGTGGCGAGGCCGCGCGCGCGCTGCGCAAGGGAATCGACCCGCTGCACATGTACGTGACGCTCGTGAGTCTCGCGTACTTTCACAAGTCCAATGCGTACACGCTCTCTCGCATGTTCGCGACGGAAATGCTCGAGCCTTCATGGCAGGCTGCGCACAAGGCGCAGGCGCACGAACTGGTGCGCGCGTTTCTCGCCGGCGCACACGTGCCGGAACTGGCGGCGCATGCCTGAGCGGATGCCTGAGCGGATGCCGCACGTTGCGTGCGGCGCGCTTCAACGAACGCTTGCCCGCTTGCGCGCGATCGACCGTGCGATGAGCAGCCCGCCAATCATTACCAGCAGCGAGATCAGGGTCGTCATCGTGCCGAGCGCGTAAATGACGGGGGTGGTCACCGATGTCGTCAAGCCCTGCAATTCGAGCGGCAACGTGTTCTGATCGCCGATTGCCTGCGAGGTGCGGGCGATTTCGTCCCAGGACAGCGTAAAGCCGAACATCGCGACGCCGATGACGGAGGGCCCGATGATGGGAAGCACGACATTCTTGAACGATTGCCACGGCGAGGCCCCGAGATCGCGCGCGGCTTCTTCGAATGCGGGATTGAAGCGGTTGAACACGGCGAACATCACGAGCAGGCCGAACGGCAGGGTCCAGGTGAGATGCGCGCCGAGCGCGGACGTGTAGAGACCCATCGACGTCGTCCAGCCGTCCGCGAACGACTGGAAACCCCACGCGTTCGCCAGATACTTGATGAGCGTGTCGAGCAGACGGAACGTCAGCCCGATGCCGAGCGACACGATGATCGACGGCATGATCAGACTCGCAACCGACACGTAAAAGACAGCCGTGTCGCCGCGAAAGCGGCGCCTGAATGCGAGGCCCGCGCTCACCGAGAACAGGACCGTCAACACGGTGACGGCAAGAGCGAGTTTGACTGAACGCCCGAATGCGGCCCAGATATCGACATCGCCGACGCCGTCGCGCAAGACGGCGAACCAGTGTAGCGACACACCGCGCATCGGAAAGGTCAAGCCGCCCTCGGGACCCTGAAAAGACAGAATGAAGATCGTGATGACCGGGCCGTACAGAAACAGCACGACGAGCCCGAAGAGCAGGGCGAGCCAGTAGAAGCTCGCGGGCCGCTGCTCGCGGTGGCGGGCGAGAAGTCGCATGTCACAGTTCCTTTCTGATGTCGACGGCGCGCGTCAGCGTCCATACGATCATGAGCACCACGGCGAGCAAAATGATCGCGTTGGCTGCCGCGGCGGGGAATTGCAGATATCCCGTTTGCACCTGGATGATCTTGCCCACCGAAGCGATCTGCTGCCCGCCCATGACACCGACGGTGAGGAAGTCGCCCATCACGATCGTGACGACGAAAATGGAGCCGATCACGATGCCTGTCTTCGACAGCGGCAACACGACGTCGCGGATCACCTGCCAACTGCTCGCACCGCCGTCGCGCGCGGCTTCGAACAGCGAGCGGTCGATGCGCATCATTGCGTTGAAGATCGGCACGATCATGAAGAACGTGTACAGATGCACGAACGCGAGCACGACGGAGAAGCTGGAATACAGCAGCCAGTCGAGCGGCTGATCGACGAGATGCGCGGACATCAGCGCCTGATTAACGAGCCCGTTGCGGCCGAGCAGCGGAATCCACGAGATCATGCGGATCACGTTGGAGGTCCAGAACGGAATGGTGCAGACGAGAAACAGCACCGTCTGCATCGCGGTCGTGCGAACGTGAAACGCGAGGAAATACGCGATCGCGAAGCCGAGCACGAGCGTCACCGCCCAGACGATCGCGCAGAACCTGAGCGTCGACCAGTAGGTCTTGAAGGTGACGCACACATCCGTCAGCGAGCCGCAACCGTCGAATATCGCCGCGTAATTCTTCAACGTGAAGGCCGGGATGATCTGATACTCGTTGAAGTCCCAGAAGCTCACGATCAACGTGATCACGAGCGGCACGATGAAGAAGAACGCGAACGTCAGCGTGAGCGGCGTGGCTTGCAGCCAGGCGCTCACGCGTCGATGGCGCGCGGGCATTTGCTTCGTTTGCTGAAGATAGTCGACCGAGGCCATCGTTACACTCCGGGCTGATGCGTGAGGACCGTCATGCCGCGATGAATTCGTTCCACTTCTGCACCATGTAGATGTTCTCGTCCATCACGGCGTTCCAGCACGCAATGGCGCCCATGCGCTGGTTGTACGAGCCGCCGTCGCGCACGCTGCCCGCCTTTTCGAGCAACTGTCCGTCGGGCGCCTTGATGTCCTGCGCGGCGGGCTTGCCTTCCATCCAGTAGTCCCATTCATAGGCCTGCATATGCGACTTTGCCGTTTCCGTGACGCCGGGGTAGTAGCCCTGGCGCATCAGATAGGCGCCCGCCCAGCCGTCCTGAAACCAGTTGACGAACTCATACGCCGCGTCGAGCTTCTTGCCTTGCAGCGAGCGTGGAAAGCCGAAGCCCGATGCCCATGAACGATAGCCTTCCTTGAGCGGCTGGAACTTGCAGGCGATGCCCATCGTGCGCACTTTCGTGACGGCGGGCGACCACATCGACTGGATCACGACTTCGCCCGAGGCCATCAGGTTGACGCTCTCGTTGAAGTCGCGCCAGAATGCGCGGAACTGGCCGGCGCGCTTCGCTTCGATCAGTATCTTGATGGTCTGGTCGATTTCGGCTTTGGTCATGTTGCCCTTGTCGCCGTACTTCACGCGGCCCGTCGCTTCGATCGCCATGGCCGCATCCATGATGCCGATGGCGGGAATGTTCAGCAGCGCCGCCTTGCCCTTGAATTGCGGATTGAGCAGATCGGCCCAGCTCGTCACGGGACGGGCGATCAGATCGGGGCGGATGCCGAGCGTGTCGGCGTTGTACGTGGTCGGAATGAGCGTCATCCATTCCGTCGGCGTGGTGGAAAACTCCGTGGAGCGCGCGCCCTTGAGGAACATCACTTTCTTCGGCGCGGTGCCCTGATCGCCGATCTTCTTGCCGTCCACTTCACCCTTCGTGAGCACGGGGGTGATCTTGTCGGCGAGCTTGATGCGCTTCGCGTCCATGCCCGCGAGCGTGCCGGCGGGAATGAGTTTCCTGAGCGCGAAGTACTCGGTGTCGACGATATCGAATGAATTGGGTTGCGTGATGATGCGCTTGGTGACGTCGTCGGTAGTCACGGGGATGTATTGAATCTCGATGCCCGTGTCTGCCTTGAACTTCTTTGCGATCTCCGCGCTCTGGTTGACGGCCGTGCCCAGGTAGCGCAGCGTGATCTTCTCTTGTGCGTGCACATACGGAAAACCCGCGATGCCCGCCGCCGCGACGGCGCCCTTGACGAACGTGCGGCGTGACATGCCCTTGCTGACGGTCTCTTCTTCAACGTGTTGCGCGGGTGCTGCCAGCTTGTCGTCGTTCATTGCTTTCTCCTCGAAGGATTATCGTTGGGTTGTGATTTTGGGCATTACGCCGCGAGGGGATGGGCGTTCTGCTCGTCCCACCAGACAGTCACGCGCGCGTCCGGTCCGAGACGTTGCGGGTCGTAGTCGGCGTCGCTCATCAGCGAGACCAGCGCGGGCGAACCATCCAGCGGATCGAGCGTGATGCGCAGGTGCGTGCCCTGGTACTCCGCTTCGCGCACCGTGCACGCGAGCCCGCCGATGCGGCTCAAGCCGCTTTCGCTCGCACTCGTGCCCGGCGTGACGCCTTGCGGCGCGATGCGCAGACGGTCGGCCCGCACGGTGAAGAGCCGGCCGTTCGCGCCGAGCACGTTATGGCCGCCGAGAAAGCGCGCGACGAATTCCGTGCGCGGCTGGTTGAAGACCTGGAACGGTGTGCCCGTCTGTTCGATATGGCCGTGACTCATCACCACCACGAGATCGGCGAGTGCCATCGCTTCTTCCTGTGAATGCGTGACGTGCACGAAGGTAATGCCGAGTTCCTTCTGCCAGCGTTTCAGTTCGGCTCGCATCTGCACGCGCAGGAACGGGTCGAGCGCCGAGAGCGGTTCGTCGAGCAGAAGGCAGCGCGGTTCGTTGAGCAACGCGCGCGCGAGTGCAACGCGCTGCTGCTGGCCGCCCGAAAGCTCCGCAGGCCTGCGGTGCGCATAGGCCGACATCTCGACGAGTTCGAGGAGTTCGCCGGCGCGGTTTCTGCGCACCTCTTTGGCGACGCCGCGCATCTTGAGGCTGAACGCGACGTTGTCGAGTGCGGACAGATGCGGAAACAGCGCATAGCTCTGAAACACCATTGCCGTGCCGCGCGAGGCAGGCGGCTCGCGCGTGACATTGCGACCGCCGATCAGCACGTCGCCGTCGGACACCGACTCGTGACCCGCGATCATGCGCAAGGTCGAGGTCTTGCCGCAACCTGACGGACCGAGCAGGCAGCAATATGCGCCGCCGGGAATGCGCAGGTCGATGGCGTCCACGGCGAGCGAATCGCCATAGCGCTTCGATACATGCACGAGCTCGATGTCGGCTGGGCTTGCATGAACCACAGTGGATGCCGGCTGAACCATGAAGGTTTGTCCTGAGTGTAGACACGAGTGGAATACGGCGAGCGTGCAGGGGCACGGCGCATGCAGCCCGGGGGCTTTTGCAAGTCGTATGCCATTCGCGATGGTGTCGACCGCGTGCGCGACCGGCAACGAGCGCCACCGTGCCTGCTGACCGCATGTGTCGACACGTTGGCGCGCATATTGCAAACGATCGCAGGCCCCGATCGTCAGCACTTGCCGATGCATTCCGTGTGCGATCGCAGTGCAGATTCCGTTCGGATTGGGGCACGAACTAACCAAACCGGATCATTCACACGTGACAATGAACGACGACAAGCGAGAGCCGTGTGCTTCGTTGGGTTTCCTAAAGACACATGGCCGGTTCGACTATCAGCCGGTTCATGAAGGCAACGGCTACGTCTGGCCGAACGGCGCGCGGCTCGCGGTCTACCTTGGCTTCAACCTGGAGCACTTTGCGTTCGGCGAGGGGCTGGGCGCGGCGCTCGGGCCGCTGTCGCCGCAGCCTGACGTGCTGAACTACAGCTGGCGCGAGTACGGCAACCGCGTCGGCGCGTGGCGGTGCATCGAATTGTTCGACTCGCTCGACATGCCGGCGGGCACGCTCATCAATACGTCGCTGTACGATCACTGCCCCGCGCTGATCGACGCATGCGTGGCGCGCGGCGACGAACTGATTGCGCACGGCCACACGAACGCGCAGCGTCAAAGCGATCTGGATCGGGACGACGAGCGCGCGCTGCTCGCGCATTGCCGTGCGCGCATCCGCGAGTGTTCCGGCGTCGTGCCGGAAGGCTGGCTGTCACCGTGGATCTCGGAGTCGCATGCGACTCCGGACCTGCTTGCCGAAACGGGCTATCGCTACACGCTCAACTGGTGTCACGACGATCGCCCCGTGCGCATGCACACGAGCGCGGGGCCGCTCTGGTCGATTCCCTATCCGCAGGAGTTGAACGATCTGCCGATGATCATGGCGCGGCAGATGGACATGCGCGATTTCGCGGACATGATCGTCGACCAGTTCGACGAAATGCTCGAGCAGACTCAGCGTACGCGCGAGTCTCAGGCGCTCGTGATGGGGATTGCGCTGCACCCGTACATCGTCGGCCAGCCATACCGGTTGAGGCATTTGCGCAGAGCGCTCGCGCATGTTGCCAGCGCGCGCGACGACATCTGGCTCACCACGCCCGGCGCGATTGCGCGTCATGTCGAGGAGGCCGTGCCCGCACCGGCGCAAGCCGCATGAGCACCGTGCGTGCGGTTGCGCGGCACGGCCAGCGCGACGAGGTGAGCGCGGATGGGCGGATCTATCAGTCGATCTTCGAAGGGGTGTTGAATCAGAGGCTTACGCCCGGTACCAAGCTGCCCGAGCCGGAACTGTGCGCGCTGTTCGGCGTGGGCCGCGCGGTGGTGCGGCGCGCGCTGGAGAAGCTCGCTCATGACGGCGTCGTCGTATTGCGCCCGAATAAAGGCGCGGTGATCGCGCAACCGACGCGCGAGGAAACGCGTGAAATTTTCGAGGCGCGGCGCGCGGTCGAACGGGCGCTCGTCGAGCTTGCGGCGCAGCGCGCGAGCGTCGAGGACATCAGCGCACTGCGCAAGCAGCTTGCCGACGAGCACGAAGCGATGCATCGCTTCGATCAGCCGTCGTGGGCGCGGCTTGCCAGCGAATTCCATCTGCGTATCGCCGCACTATCCGGCAATGCGATTCTGGAGCGCTATCTGACGGAGCTGATCTCGCGCAGTTCGCTGATTGTCGGCGCGTACGAACGGGTGGGCAATGCGCCCTGCGAGCATGACGAGCACACGGCTATTCTCGACTGCCTCGAATCGCGCGACGCGGCAGGTGCGATTGCGCATATGACCGCGCATCTGCAAAGTCTGGAAGCGCGCATCGAGACATCGGACATGCCGGGAACGAAGCGGCTTGCGCATCTGCTCGGCATCGAACCGCATCGATCAACCTCTACGGAATGACATGCAAATCGACTTCGAAGCGATCACCGAATATCAGCGCTACAAGCTGATGGCGAGTCTGATCGTGCCACGGCCCATCGCGCTCGTGACTACGCTTGGCGCAGACGGCACCGTCAATGCGGCGCCGTTCTCGATGTTCAACATGGTTGGCGAGGAACCGCCGATCGTCATGTTGAGTATCAACCGGCTGGCAGACGGCACGCTGAAAGACACCGCCGTGAACATTCCGCGCGAAAAGGAGTTCGTCGTGCATCTCGCCGACGAGCCGATTGCGCAGCAGATGCATCGGTGCGGCGAGCGCTTTGCGCCCGACATCAGCGAACTCGATGAGGTGGGTTTTTCAGCGATGGCGTCGACGCGCGTGAAGCCGCCCCGCATCGCGCAGGCGCCCGTCGCGTTCGAATGCGCGCTGTGGGAGACCCTTGAAACGCCGAGTCGCCACATCTTTATCGGCAAGGTGCTGATGCTGCATGTGCGGGACGAGTTGATCGACATCGAAACGTGGCGAGTGCGATTGCAGCACTACTTTCCGGTGGGCCGCTTCGGCGCGAGCGACTATGTCACGACACGCGATCGCTTCCAATTGTGATGCGGGTCGCTGCCACGACCCGATGCGCACCGGCCATGCCAAACAAGGGCTTGCAGAAGCGGAAGGAAGGTCGGTACAGTCCTTTCATATCGTCTGCAATCGTTTTGGCCAACTATCATGCTTCTCCGCATTCATCACGCTGCAATCATTTGTTCGAATTACGAGGTGTCTCGCCGCTTCTACACGGAGATTCTCGGCCTTCAGATCGTGGCCGAGCACTACAGGGAGCATCGGCAGTCATACAAGCTGGACCTCATGCTTCCCGACGGATCGCAGGTCGAGCTGTTTTCGTTTCCGGATGCGCCGCTTCGACCGTCCTATCCGGAAGCGTGCGGCTTGCGTCATCTTGCTTTTGGTGTCAGCGACGTCGATGTCTGTAAAGCGTTGCTTGAATCTAAGGGAGTTCTGGTTGAGGACGTACGCGTCGACGAGTATACAAACAGGCGTTTCGTTTTCTTCGCGGACCCTGATGGGCTTCCACTGGAGCTATACGAGGTGGGGGCTGGGCTTAGCCACAAGCAGTCGGTCTAAACCGTTGGGTAGGTTGGCGACGATCGTCGTTGTCGACCAGGTTGGCGGGGCCAACCCACACGATGAATTGCAGATCCGGGCGCTGAGGGGAAGCGGTTCGGCCGACGCGCAACTCGGGCAGTCGGAGTCTATAGCGGGAACTCGGCTGCCGTTCTTCTTTCCGCGGGGCGATTTCCAATACCGGTCTAATGATCCCCGGGCGAAAACTGAGGATGGGCTGGCCAGTTTCCGGGAGCACCGCGGCGCGGTCGGGCGGTGTGCAATGTGTGAATCGGTTGTCGGCCAATCGAAGACGTTCAGTGCGATGCGACGGATGGCCGCTTCGGCGGAGGTTTGACTCGGTCGCGCGTATAGTTACGTTGCCTTGAACACCGAGTCGCCCATTACTATCACGAAGGAAAGCTTGCATGATCGACCGAGAAATCATTGTTCCCGACGGAATGGAGCAGATCGTCGAACGCGCGGGCTATGCGCCAGCTGTCAAGGTAGGAACATTTGTCTTTTGCGCCGGGCAAGTCGGGCGTACACGAGGCCTTGAGGTTATCCACGATCCTGAGGCACAGTTCCTCGCGTGTTGGGAGAATCTAAAGACAGTTCTCCATGCGGCAGGCTGTACATTTGATGACGTTGTCGAGATGACGAGCTACCACGTACAAATGAGCGTACACATGTCGGTCTTCCGCGAGGTGAAGAACCGCGTTTTTCCCCGCGGCAAGTGTGTTTGGACTGCGATCGGCGTATCAGAGCTTGCGCACCCAGGTTTGCTGGCCGAAATCAGGTGTCTGGCGATACAACGAAGCGCGGCTGACGCGTAACCGTCGGCTATCGGTTTGAGTGCCGCCGTCTGGTGCCAATGTTTGAATGTCTCAGGCGGCTCGCCTGCGGTCTGGCGCGCTAGGCAGTTATCCGGTCGCAAACGGTCATTTGACGATCGGCCTCTGGTTGCTGACCATCCAGCGTCTTGCACCGATCGACAAGTTGTCAATTGATCCGGTTTTTCGACAGTCACTTTCACAATGGTGCCAATGGCCATATCCGAGATTCTCGAACTTTACGCTCGCAGCGGGCGGTCGCTTGAAGATATGGGTCTAAAGGAAGCCGCATTACATCTCTCGGAAGCAGAGCGGGCGTTGCACCTGTTTGCGGGCCAAAAGTGGCTGGTCCTTGGCGGGGACGTTTATCGCGCATCGTCAGACGGACGAAGTCTTGAGCCTACGCACGAAAATTGGTTTTACGAAGGAAGCGACGTCGACGAGGGAATCTCCGCAGCTCGGGATTTCTTGCATTCCTTGCGAGAGCGTTCGTTATTCGTTGTGTTTGTCGTCACAGGCCGAACTTCACCCCGGTGAATTACGGCCCCCTCGAGCGAGCGGGCACACATGGCGACCCTTACTGCTCCAGGCGCCGGCCCGCTACGCGAATCCCTCCCTACGAAACCCCGGATTTGCTTTATTGAACGGTCAGTCATAATATCCGTGAAATGAAATCATCCGGTCATCCGCAATCTTCGTCAAAGCCTTCATCGAAGAAAGGCGAGGTCTGCGCGCGCGGCCGCCCGCGGGAGTTCGACACCGAGGCCGTGCTAGCGAGCGCGAGCCAGGTGTTCTGGAACCACGGCTACCACGCCACCTCGATCGAGGACTTGTGCAAGGCCACCGGCCTGTTGCGCGGCAGCCTGTATGGCGTGTTCGGCGACAAGCACGGCATCATGCTCGCCGCGCTGGACCACTACGCCGAGGGCTCGGTCGCGCGTCTCGCCGAGCGCCTCAATGCGCCGGTGCCGCCTGAAGAGGCGCTGCGCAACGCGTTACTCCATTACGCGCGCGTTGCATGTGCACTGACGGGCGAGCGCAGTTGCTTCATTACGAATACCACCCTCGAAATGCAGCCCGGCGACGAGGAGCTGCGCAGCCGCGTTGCCGCGGTTCAACGCCGAATGGCGACGTTGCTGGCGGCGTCGGTAATCCGTGGCCAGGCGAGCGGCGCATTCAACTCGACGCTCGACGAAAAGGCGGTCGGCGATTTCCTGCTGTGCATCATGCAAGGCCTGCGCGTACTCGGGCGAGTCGCCCATAGGGAAGACGCTTTGATCGGCATCGTCGATGTCGCAATGCGAGCCCTCGTCTAAATTTTTTGCCGAATTATTGAACGGTCAGTCATGAAATCGGAACGAAATGGATCTCCCTCAGCCGTGACCTTGGCCGATGCGGACGTCGCAAAAGCCTGCCCGGCTGAGAGCATCGCGGTTTGCCCCGGCTCCGTCGCTGCCGCCGCCGCGATGAAAAGCGCTGGCGGCGGCGCAGCCCGAAAGGCGCCGGCCGGCGAACAGCCGGCGCCGCGTTTCGAACGTCAGGGGCTTGCGCTTGCAGTGCTGTTCGTCGGCGCTTTCCTTGCGCCGCTCGACTACTTCATCGTCAACCTCGCGCTGCCGTCGATCCGCATCGGTCTGAACGCGACGGACGCCCAGTTGCAACTCGTCGTGTCGGCCTATTCGTCCGTGTACGCGGTACTGCTCATCACCGGCGGGCGGCTCGGCGATCTGTTCGGCCGGCGTCGCATGTTCATGACGGGCATGGCCGCGTTCGTGGTCGCGTCGGCGCTGTGCGGTTTTGCGACCAGCGGTCACATGCTCGTGATCTCGCGCATCGTGCAGGGTATGGCGGCGGCGATCATGGCGCCGCAGGTGCTTGCGACGATCCGCGCGGTCGTGCCGCTGCATCAGCAGACGCGCGTGATGAGTTTTTACGGCTTCGTGTTCGGACTCTCGTCGATCGTCGGGCAACTGGGCGGCGGCGCGCTGATTACCTATCACCCGTTCGGGCTCGACTGGCGCGTCATCTTTCTGATCAATATTCCGATTGGGATCGCCGCGTTTCTCGGCACATGGAAGTTCGTGCCCGAGAACCAGCCGGTTACGCACACCGGCCTCGATCTGAAGGGCGTCGCGCTGCTCTCAGCCGTGCTGCTGCTCGTAATCTATCCAATGACGCATGGCCGGGAGGCCGGCTGGCCCGCATGGACCTTCGCGATGTTCGCGCTCGCCGTGCCCGCGTTCGCACTGTTCGTCGCCACCGAGCGGCGTGTGGAGCGCCGCGGCGGCCATCCGCTCGTCGATTTGCAGTTATTCCGCAACCGCGCGTTCGCGCTCGGCCTGGTGCTCGCGTTCCTCTTCTATTGCAACAGCGCATTCTTCCTGACCTACGGCATCTTCTTGCAAACGGGCTTGCACTGGACGCCGCTCGCGTCGGGTATCGCGATCATGCCTTTCGCCATCGGCTTCGTGATTGGACCGCTCGCGTCGCCCGCCGTGGTCAAGCGCATCGGTGCTCATGTCCTCACGCTCGGCTTTTCCATGATGACGCTAGGCTTCACCGTCACAGGCTGTGCCGCAGGAGCAGCCGCAGGCGCCGCGCCGGACCTGCCGTTCTACGCGGGCCTGGTATGCGCGGGAGTCGGTCAGGGTTTGCTGCTGCCGTCGATCATGCGCATCGTGCTGCTGGAGGTCGCCCCCGAAAAAGCAGGGCTCGCGTCGGGCGTAATCTCGTCGACATTGCAGATCGGCTCGGCGTTCGGCACGGCCGCTATCAGCGGCGCGTTCTTTGGCGCGGTGGGAGCGGCCGGCGCCGAGGCGGCGCCTGTCCGCTACGCCCACGCGTTCCAGCTGAGTCTCGCGATCAACGCCGTGCTGATGTTCGTCTGCATCGGCTTGAGCGTGCTGCTCGTGCGGCATCAGCAACTCGCGTTGCGGCGGGCCGCCGCAGCCGCTTGAAAATTGCCGCGCAGGTAATCGTTTTCATAGCTGTGTCTCCGGGAAAATCATTATGCTTTTCACACGGAATTCATTTTAATTACGATTGCATTTACCGGTGATTGAGTAGTTCACAGGTAATTCGGCGCCGCGAGGCAAATGGAAGGCTACCGCCCGACATTCAAAATTGTTTCAGTAATGAAGCATTTTGGGCCATGCATTTTCTACTCGACGCCAGCGCTGGAGCAGTAAGTCTTGCGGTCTGTGCGTTGCCGCACCGTCAAGGCTGCGGCGCGGCGCGGAGGCCGCTACGGTTTAACCCGGCATTGCAGTGCGTCAAATTGTCTTTCCGGGTTTTATGAAATCGGTATCAATAAAAAGCACTTGCCGTATTTAATTTCGATTGTTAATCTGAACGCGTTTAGAGGTATCCCTCAATAGGTCTTAGTCGATAGACGGCGCAATGACTTGAATACTGCTAACGGTTCCGTAGAGGATTGATATGCTGACCGCTACCATTGACACGCTTACACCGCCTCCCGCCCGGTTCTCAATCGGCGACGTGGTCACGTTGAAAGACGGCGGCCCGCGCATGACTGTTACGTATGCGGGCCCGGTGGCGCTCAATCCCGGCGACTGGCTGATCTGCGAGTGGTTCGACGACCATGGCGAACTGCGCCGCGAAGTATTCGCGCCATCCAGCGTGCGTGCCGAGCCGCGCTCCATTCCGGCGGGCTCCGTGCAGTGGAACCGGATAGGCCGCGCGGCATAACGGCTGCTGTTTCAGCGCCTGTTCCTGCTCCGGCTTTACCGGGCTTACTCCTGCGAACCATTCCGCGTTGTGCTGCGCCGTTGCACGCGCAGCAACAGCGCGGACGAAAACGCGCGCATGCGCACCGCCTTGCGTTGTTCCTCCACGTCGCCCGCAAGATTCTTCGGCGGGTTCGGCTGCAACGACCAGTAGAGCGCGAGCAGCCATCCAAGAACGGTCCACCCAAGGCACGCGTTGAATAGCGCGAGCGTCAGCACGTCGACGCGTTTGCGCCGATCGGCCAGAATCGCCGGCAGGAAATACAGCGCCAGCGCGATCATCACGGCGATGATCTGAACGACGGCCGTGTCATTCATATGTCGCCTCCCGGAAAAACGGCTCGCCTCGCGGTGGCCAAGGTCAATGCTGCGCTTACCGAGCGAGCCTGCACCCGCAGTTCATTCACTAATTGTCGCGCGATTGTCTGACGCGTGCAGCCTGAATGAAAGCCTGGCGATGCAGACGCCAGTGGTGCACGCCGCCGTCCAGCAGTCCGACAGCACGCCCACGGCACGCACTACTGCACGCCCCACAGCACACCGACGTGCGACGAGGACTTCAGCACCGCGGGCATCAGGACTATCATGTTCGTTTCGCTCGAACGAAACCGAACCCTGTTACGGACCGCCATCATGATCTCCGACGATACGACCCAGCAGGCTGAACGCCTGAACCCCGACACGCTCCGCGAATTCGTGGACCGCAAATGGAACGACGAGATCGTGCCTGCGCTGACCGACTACATTGCGGTGCCGGCCAAGAGCCCGGCATTCGATCCCGAGTGGGTCAAGCACGGTTACCTTGAACGCGTGATTACCGACGCCGCACAATGGGTCGAGCAGCAGCCGGTACGCGGGTTGAAACTCGAGATCGTCCGGCTGCCGGGCCGCACGCCGGTGATTTTCTTCGAGACGCCGGCAACACGTTCAGGTAGCGATGAAACCATCGTGCTGTACGGCCACCTCGACAAGCAGCCGGAATTCGACGGCTGGCGCAAGGACCTCGGCCCGTGGACGCCGAAGCTCGAAAACGACAAGCTCTACGGCCGCGGCGGCGCCGACGACGGCTATGCGATCTACGCGAGCATCACCGCGCTCGCCGCGTTGGACGCGCAAGGTGTCGAGCGGCCGCGTTGCGTCGGGCTGATCGAAACCTGCGAAGAGTCGGGCAGTTACGATCTGCTGCCTTATGTCGACGCATTGCGCGAACGGCTCGGCAATGTCGGCCTCGTCGTCTGCCTCGATTCCGGAGCGGGCAATTATGATCAGCTGTGGCTCACCACGTCGTTGCGCGGGCTCGTCGCCGGCGACCTGGAAGTGCAGGTGCTGGACGAAGGCATTCACTCGGGCGGTTACGGCGGTATTGCGCCGTCGAGCTTCCGCATCATGCGGCAGTTGTTCGACCGTCTGGAAGACTCCGCTAACGGAACCCTGCTGCCCAAGGGGTTCCACAGCCCGATTCCCGCCGACCGTCTGCGCGAAGCCGAAGCCACCGCGCAGATTCTCGGCGACGACGTGTGGAAGAAGCTGCCGTGGGCATGCGGCCAGGACGGCCGCCAGGTGCTGCCCACCACGACCGATCCGAGGGAGGCGTTGCTCAACTCGACGTGGCGTCCGTCATTGTCGGTGACAGGGGCCGCCGGCTTGCCCGCACTCGCCGACGCCGGCAACGTGCTGCGCCCGCGCACCGCGTTCAAGCTGTCGCTGCGTCTGCCGCCGCTGATCGAAGCGGAAAAGGCCGTTGCGGAACTCAAGGCGCTGCTGGAACTCGACCCGCCGTACAACGCGAAGGTGACATTCAAGCCGGACGCCGGAGCGGCGAGCGGCTGGAGCGCGCCCGACCTTGCGCCTTGGCTCGCAACCGCGCTCAACAATGCATCGCGCGAACATTACGGCGCCGACGTCGCGTACATGGGGCAGGGCGGCACCATCCCGCTGATGAACGTGCTGAAGGCAGGCTTTCCGAAGTCCCAGTTCATGGTATGCGGCGTGCTCGGACCGAAGTCGAATGCGCACGGGCCAAACGAGTTCTTGCACGTGCCGTACGGCAAGAAGCTCACGGCCGCGGTTGCGCAGGTGATCGCCGCCGCGCCCTGAGCATTTTTTTGCCGGCCTGTTGCGGCTCCCGTTCCGCTTGCGTTGCCTTTATTGCGTTGCCTTTATTGCGTTTCCATTACTAACTAACGCCCCGATCCGAATGACCGACAAAGAGTTCGCTGGATCCACCACGCCCCGCATTGCGGCCGATCAACTACACGCCTTCGTCCGGGCGATCTGGGAGCAGGCGGGCAGCGCGCCACGCGAAGCAGAACTGGTCGCGGATCATCTGGTGGCGGCGAACCTGACCGGGCACGACTCGCACGGCGTCGGCATGATTCCGCGCTACGTGGCGTCGCTTGCCGACGGGCAGCTGCAACTGAACCTGCATGCTGACGTCGTAAAAGACGCGGGTGCCGTCCTCACGGTTGAAGGCCGCAAAGGCTTCGGCCAGGTAGTCGCGTTCGAGGCGATGGAAGAGGGCATCGCGCGAGCCCAGCGCATCGGCATCTGCGCTGTCGGGCTGCGCGACGCGCATCATATTGGCCGCATCGGTCATTGGGCCGAGCAATGCGCGCGAGCGGGGCTCGTGTCGTTCCATTTCGTCAATGTGGCGGGCGACCCGCTCGTCGCACCGTTTGGCGGCGCCGACCGTCGCATCGGCACCAACCCGTTTTGCGCAGCTTATCCGCGGCCCGGCAAGCCGCCGCTCGTGCTCGACTTCGCGACGAGCACGGTTGCTTACGGCAAGACGCGCGTCGCTTACAACCAGGGCAACCAGGTGCCGCCGGGCGCGTTGATCGACCATGAAGGGGTGCCGACGGCCGATCCCAAAGTGATGCACGAGGAGCCGTTCGGTTCGCTGACGCCGTTCGGCGGCCATAAGGGTTTCGGGCTTGCCGCGATGTGCGAGATATTCAGCGGCGCGCTGGCCGGCGGCTTCACCACGCACGCGGACACGCTCGGCACCACCAACGCAATCATTAATTGCATGCTGTCGGTCATCATCGACCCGGCGGCGTTCGACGCCCCTGATGCGCAAGCAGAAGCCGACGCGTTCATCGCGTGGGTGAAAGCCTCACCGCTCGCTGCGGGCGTCGATCATATCTATGAACCTGGCGAGCCGGAGCGCGTGACGCGCGCGGAGCGCGAAGCCCAAGGCATTCCCGTCGATGCCGCCACATGGACGCAAATCTGCACGGCCGCGCTTGCTGTCGGCATGCACGCGGACGAGGTCGCGCGCTGGTCGGCGTTGCTCAAATAGCATTGCCTGGATAATGGGCAAATTGCCGCTTATGCAATATAGATATTCCGTCTGTTGGACCACGAATAAAAAAATATTCGCAAGCGGCATTTTCGACTGCGTCGCCTAATCGGCGTGTCTTGCTTTTTCTTTCGAATTCGCAGC
>Ga0268255_10000523_pt1 | contig 26204 bp, 20 predicted proteins | sample AgamicOrMarz_FD_200256 | JGI IMG/M metagenome (GOLD analysis project Ga0268255, IMG submission 200256) | Agave microbial communities from Guanajuato, Mexico - Or.Ma.rz (v2) (version 3) | ecosystem: Host-associated > Plants > Phyllosphere > Phylloplane/Leaf | place: Guanajuato, Mexico...
CTATTGAGTTGCGACTGTTCGTTATCGTTGTCGCGATGCCATTCGTGGAGACAATAGTCGGGCAATGGCTGCCGATTCGATTGGTTAGGGGCGTTTTCCGTCAACCGTGGTGGGTTGCTGGACTTTGCTCAGCCATTGCATTCACTTGCCTGCATGGTTATACGGATCGTACTGTCGTGAGTATTGTCCTGGGCGCAGCGGTGCTTGCGGCGGTCTTCGTTGTGGAGGCCAGGAAGCAAGGGCGGCCGATTTTTAGCACGTACGTTACGCACGCTTTGGCTAATGGGCTTGTGTTGGCTGTGCGCTTTCTTTAGCCGGGGAAAGGTTGAGTAGGTGGGGTTCCGGTCGAACGGCCGTTGACTACAGCGTCTGGCCGCGAGCCTCGCTTTATGCTATCGACGCGCTTGGGGCCGAGCGCTCTACATATGGACGACGGTCGCCAGTACCGCTGTGACAATATCGCTTCCGTTCCGGCTCAATGCATTGATTTCGCTGCCTTTCGCCGGCCTGTTTATTGCCTTGGTGTATAGCAAAAGGAGTTACGACTTCTTTGTCGAGAGCCATCATATGCCGTCGCGACATACGGTCCGGGATCTGGTTCGAATTGGCGCTCTCGGTCTCTCGTGTCTGCTTCATTTTTTTGCAATGTCTTTCGCGGCAAGCCGCGCGGGCTGGTTACCGCTCCTAATGCCGCAGGGCCGCCCTTTGAGCCTTCTTATTGCGGCAACGATCGCGCTCCTCTTTGGAGTCGCGCTTTCGCCAAAGGGACAGCGCGCGTGGAACTGCGGCATGACCCTGATGATCTTCTCTGTTTCGATGACCTGCCAATTGCTCGCCCACGTAACGACGAGCACGCCACTCATCAAATACTTGCCGCCTCCTTTCAGGTTCACACCGTTTCCGTGGTCCGTGATGATTGCGTACACCGCAGTGGTCGGACTCACTGCTACAGCGTTGCTGCAATGGACCAGGCCCCCTCGTCACCGGCCGCCTCTGGAAATGCCTGACTTTTCGTGAAAGTAATTCCAACTCCCCACACGCCATCCACTCACCTCGCCCGCAACGCATCCACAACATTCATCCGCGACGCGCGCAACGCGGGCAAAAAGCCGCCGACCAGCCCCATCGTCACCGAGAACGCCAATGTCTTCCCGACAATAGCGGGCGTCAGGATGAAGCGGAACGACAGGTCCGCGAAGGTCTGGAAGTTGGTTGTCGAGAACGACGCGAACTGCATGAACGCTGCGCAGCCAAGCCCCGCCAGTCCGCCGACGAGCCCCAGCAGCATCGCTTCGATGAGGAACGCCGCGAGCACGTTCGCGCGCTTGAAGCCGAGCGCGCGCAACGTGCCGATCTCGGCCACGCGATTCGCTACGGACGCATACATCGTGATCATCGCGCCGATCATCGCGGCAATCGAAAAAATGGCCGACAGCGTGAAGCCGAGTATGTTGAGGAACGTCGACAGCGCCTTCGACTGGTCGCTGTAAAAAGTTCGCTCGCGTTTCGCGTCGTCGGCGAGGCGCGGGTCGACGTCGATATCGCTCCTGAAGCGCTCGAACTGATCGCTCTCTGAAAGCCGCACGACCATCGACGAATAACTCGTCCGGCGAAACGCCTGCATTAGCTGATCGGCATCGCCCCAGATCTCTGAATCGAAGCCGCTGCCGCCTGCGTCGAAGGTGCCGACCACGGTCCACTCGCGCTGCGCGAAACGCAAGTGCTCGCCGGGCTGCGTGCGCGCGAAGCCCTTCGCAATGCTGCTGCCGACCACAATCTCCGACGATCCCGGCGTGAAGAAGCGCCCCGATGCAAGCCGCACTTGCGGCCGCAAGCCGATGCCCGCTTGCGACACACCGCGTATCACCACGTTCGACGGCTTGCCCGAGCCGATTTTCGCGAGCGAGATCAGCACGACCGACTCTTTCGACGCGAGCCTTCGTCCGTCGCCGCCGATCGCGACGGCCGGATGCATCTCGATCACGTTGGCCTGATTGCGGTCGATCGCGCTCTGCACTTCCGTCTCCGCGCCCTTGCGGATCACGACGACGTTGTCCTCTTCGCCGGTCGAGACGAGCGTTTTCTTCAGGCCCGCGTCGAGCATCAGCACCGTCGAGAACACGAACACGACGAGCGCGAGTCCGCCCGCCGTGAGCGCCGTCGTCAGGCGACGGGTCCACAGGTTGCGAGCGATATATGAAAGCGGAATGGCCACGATGCGCTACCCGATGGCCCGCAGGCCTTCGACGATCCGCACGCGCGCCGCCTGGATCGCCGGAATGATCGCCGCCGCCACGCCGACGACACCCGCACACGCCGCCTGCAACAGCACGGTGTCGCGTGACACGTGGAAGACGGGGAATACACCGCCCGTCGCCTGCCGGAAGATACTGGCGGCGGGCGGCGTCAACAGCATGCCGAGCCCGCCGCCCGCGATGCACAGCGTCAACGATTCGCCGAACATCAGCAGCGCGAGAAAACCCGGTCCGAAGCCGAGCGCCTTGAGCGTCGCGTATTCGACGGTGCGCTCGCGGGCGCTCATCGCCATCGCATTCGCCATCACGGCCATGATGATGACGATCACCACATACGACACGACGCGGATCGCCGCGATGATCTGATTCGACATCGCGACGAAGCCGAGCTGGAACGCCTGCTCGGTTTCGGTCAGCGTCTCTGCGAGCGAGTTTCTGAACACGTCGTCGACGTTGCGCGAGATCGCGGCGGCCTCCTCGGGAACAGCAATGCCCAGCACGTAGACACCGACCTGATCCGCGCGCCGCCCCGGCATTTTGCGCACCGATTCGTTCAGATAGTCCCAGTGAAAAATGAGTTGCCGCGTGATGGTGGATTCGTCGCGGCCGTCCATGATGCCGCGCACGACAAACTCCCAAGTGCCCGGATAGATCGTGCCTTTGATGGGAATGACGTCGCCGACCTTGAAGCCGAACTGCGTCGCGAGTTGCCGGCCGACGAGACAGCCCTTGCGGTCGCGTACGTAATCGCTGCGCTGTTGAGCGGGCACGATCAACTCGGGATAGAGGTCCAGATAGTTGTCCGACACGGCGAACTGCGCGAAGAAGTTCTTCGGCTCGCGATACACGCCGCCGAACCAGCTCGAGCGCGCAACCAGCGTCACGCCTTCCACGCCGCGAATGCGGTTCTCGTAGCTGAGCGGCAGCGAGAACGTCAGCGAAATGGCATTGCGCGTGACGAGGCGCGCGTTCGATGCGGCCGCGGCGCCCGCATACCACGCATCGACTACCGTATTGAGAAGCCCGTATGCGAGCACCGCGATCGTGAGCCCGAGCACCGTCAACGCAGTGCGCAGCTTGTGACGCAGCGCGTTGCGCATAATCAGCTTCAGCGCGTGCATGACAGGCTGCCGTCGCGCCGATCAGCGTGTGTCGCCATCGGTCAACTCCCCTTTGTCCAGATGCACGAGCGCATTCGCGGCGCCTGCGGCATGCGCGTCGTGCGTGACCATGATGATGGTCTTGCCCAGTTCGCGGTTCAGACGTTGCAGCATCGCGAGGACTTCTTCCGCCGATGTGCGATCGAGGTCGCCGGTCGGTTCGTCGGCGACGATCAGCGTCGGATCGGTGATGACTGCGCGGGCAATCGCGACGCGCTGCTGCTGTCCGCCCGACAGCTCCGACGGATAGTGATGCGCACGGTTCGCGAGGTTGACCATCTCGAGCACCAGCTCGACGCGCTCGCGCCGCTCCTTGCGCGTGAGTCTCGTGAGCATCAGCGGCAACTCGATGTTCTCGAACGCCGTCAGCACCGGCATCAGGTTGTAGAACTGGAAGATAAAGCCGACGTTGGCCGCGCGCCAGTCGGCCAGCGCCGCTTCCGACAGTTGCGTGATATCGAGCCCGCCCACGCGCAGCACGCCGCCATCGGGCCGGTCGATGCCCGCAATCAGGTTGAGCAGCGTGCTCTTGCCTGAGCCCGACGGCCCCATCAATGCGATGAAGTCGCCTTCCTCGATCGAAAGCGTGATGTTGGATAGCACCGGCACCGTCTGCACGCCGCGCCGGTACGACTTCACGAGCTGCGATATCTCGACGAGCGGCGCAGCGCCATTCGCGCGGTTCATAGCTTGCTGCCCGCTCATGTTATGGCTTCGCCACGTTGACTTTCGCGCCGTCCGTCAACTGCGCGTCGGGCGCACGCACCAGCACGTCGCCGGCGCGCACGCCGTCGAGCGCGATCAGATCGCCGAGTTTCGCGCCCGTCGTGACCGGCACCTGATGCACGGTCTCGTCCTTGACGACGAAGACGACGCTGCGTCCGTCGCGCTGAACGACGGCAGCCGGCTGCGCGGCGACGACGGGCCGCCGGTCCTGCGGCGGCACCGGTTTGGACAGGAAAGCGGTCTTTGCGCTCATGTCCGGCAGCACGCGTGGATCGCGATCGACGAAGCGCACCTTGACGAGCACCGTCGCCTTCGAGCGGTCGACGGTCGGCACGATACGCGATACGCGGCCCGCGAGACGCAGTTCGGGGAGCGCGTCGAGCTGGATCTCGCAAGGCGCGTCGACGGCGATCTTCGCGATGTTCGACTCCGCGACATCCGCCTCGACTTCGAGCGTGTCCATGTCGGCGATGGTGACGACGGCCCCTTTGCTGTCGGACGCCTGAGAAAACGGCGTGATGTTGTCGCCGACGTTCGCATGCTTCTCGATCACCACGCCGTTGAACGGCGCGCGAATCACCGTCTGATCGACAGCGACCTGTGCGGCCTGCGCGTTCGCCTGCGCCGACACGATGGCCGCGCGGCTGTTGTCGATCGACGCCTGCGCCTTGTCGTAGCGCGCGAGATCGGCGTCGTACTGCGTCGCGGGCATCGCGCCGCTCGGCACCAGAATCTTAGAGCGGCGCAGGTTGAGTTCAGCGTTTTTCAGTTCGGCGACCTGCAGCGCGAGGTTCGCTTGTGCGACCTTCACCTGCGCCCTCGCCTGCGCCAGCGACGCCTCGACGTCCGCACTTTCCAGCCTGGCGATGACTTCATCCTTTTTCACATGCGTGCCTTCGAGCACCCCGAGCCATTCGAGCCGCCCTTGTGCCTTCGACGCCAGGGCCGCCTTGCGTTGCGGCACGACGTAGCCCGTCGCGTTCAGCAAGGTGTAGCTCTGCGACGGATAAGCGGAGACGACGGACGTGGTTTGCACGGTGCGCGGGCTGGCGAAGCGCAAGCCGGCCACGAGCGCGCCCACGACGATCAGCGCGGCCACCCCGTAGCCGGTCCAGTTGCGCCGACGGCGTGCGGTCACCGGCGCGCGGTCGATTTTGAGTCGTTTGAGATCGTGTTCAGCCAATTTTTTTATCGGTTCGCCGGGCAGCGCTCCTGCTGCCCCGGCTACTCGCGCTATGGACGGGGAGTCAGTATAGCGCTGCGTCTGGCGTGGAAGCCTGCGGGTGGGGGACGGCGACTGAAAACGACGATGCGCTGCGCGGCGGAGAAAGACTACGCGGCGACGAAGGGGCAACAACAAGTTTCGCGAATGACCGCTCTCGAGAAGGACAAAGGGTCGCTTCCGGTCGCGTGCCGCCAACCGCCGCGCTAGCCTGTCTCAAAGCACCCGCGCGATTTTGTGAGGCGACAGCTGGCCACAAAGGGACGCTCGACATATGAGGTGGGATTGCTGACAATTTGGGTAGTCCGAAACTACTGAGTGTTCCGAATGCCACAGTTGCAGATGCTGCCACCCCAGATCGCCCAGCAATCGATTTCACGTCGGGAGATCGTCCTTCCACTGCATGCAGCGATTGCAGCAATCGACTACTGTGCGAACAACCACATTCAGATACTAGGATGGGAGGGATGGATTCAATCTTTCGATGGTCGCCTCGGTCACGGCAATGCGCCGCAAGGGACGACAAGCCTTGATCATCTTTCGATACGCGATGCTGCGGATTTCTGTCGTCGGACAGTCAGCGACGCTGCCTTGCAGTGGACGCGAACGAATTTGGGAACGACAGACCGACTTCACTTCTGCATCACAGTCGGACTGACAAACACCCGGGCCACGCTCTAGCCGGCAGGCTTCGGACATTCGACAGCGCGGCGAAGATCGTCAACAATTAGGTCTTGTCGACTATCCAGGACGACAATGAATCGGGTTGTGTTGGGCTGATTTGGATGGCGATCGTCTCGTGGAGGATATGCTGTGCGTATCGCACCAGTGATTGATATCCATTTCGGGTGGATTGGAACCCTGCTCGCATTACCTTCTAGAAGGGTTAGCTCGCCCGTGATCCCGAATCGCCAGCAGATGTCTCGAGCCGAGGCATGGGGATCACATGCTCACATGTGAACAATGGGTAACGGGTGAACGCTATACGCCGACAGTGAAGCAGGGAGTTCGGGACTCGTGACGGGCCATCGACTGACCTCCTACAAGCGGAGTATTCATGTCCGCGTTTCCACACACGCCCCACAAAAAAAAGGAAAGTCCGTCAGATGCAAAAAGAAGAAATCACGTCGTTCTCCCAGCTTATTCCAGAATGGATATGGAAGACGGGAGTGGCCATCGCTGGGGCGTCACTGATCGCAATTGACTACTTCCTTGGATATGCATATAGCTCAAGCTGGCGTGACTTTTTCCATGTGAGTATCACTACCTATCCGCTTGCACGTGAGGAATACCTCATCTATGGCGCGTTGGCGTTCCTCCAAGAGGGGGTGATACTGCTGAACTGGTCTACCCAGCACAAGTGGCCGCTCGCAGGCATGTTCCTGTACTTTGCTTTCTGGATGGCCGTTTGGTCGATAGCGGAGCGCTTCAAGCCACAAGTCCAGAAATGGGACGAATCGAGAAGCAAGGGATTCAGGCATCCCCATCTTGCAAGGTTCCTAGCCAGGGCGTTGCTGGTTGCAGGCTGCATGGTACTTTTTCTAGCAGGTATTCCAACGCTCAGCGCCGTGTTCGCGCTGCCAGGTGGTCTCGGAGAGCACGCTGGCAGGCTGGCCGCGCAGCAGACCGCCGCCACATTCCCGCGAGGCTGCACAAAAGCCGATCTACCGTGCGTCGTACTGAAAAAGGACGGAGTGGAAGTTGGCAAAGGATTCAGGATCGCGCAGTCGAAAGAGCGCATTGCTCTGTACGCAAACGGAGTGACTACCGACTATCCGCTTGACGGCGTGACGTGGAACACGGTGGATCATCTGTGACCCGATGATATGTGTCAGGCTAGACCACCCTGCGCCTGTGCACCTGCACCCGCGAAGGCGCGTTCACATCGTCGTCTACGGCGAGGCGTGCGACATGCAGGGTAAGATACTGGAATACCTTGACCACGTGACTTGTCGGCCCCTTGACCGGTTCGTTCGCATACGGGATCTGGGCAATCGTGTTACGGGCCCGGGACGGCGGTGCCACCCCTGTGATGTAGCCGCCAAGGGGTCGGTCAAAGAAGGACGTTTGCGACGGGACTCTGGGCCATCACTCAATAAACCCTTCGTCGGGTGGCATGGGGGCAAGATTAATCTCCCCGGCTGCAAGCATGCTTCGCAACGTTGAACGGCTGCTTTAGAGAAAGATGGCTGTCTCTTCTGGGTCGACAAGGGAAATTTGCGGCGAGGCCGAACTGGTGATGCTTGACACCTAGCGGTCCCCACGTCATTTCGAGGGATACGGAATGTCGAGCGCCTGAGCGATCAGGTCGAAACCCTTGTTGCCCTTGTACGCCTCGATGTCGAGGCCGCGCAGCATGACCTTCTCCCATCCGCCGCTCGTGCGATGGTGCGCGCGGATGAACTCTGGGGTCAGCACGTAGAACTCCGGTTCCGCCGCGCCCTCGATCGCCGCGTGCTTCTTCGCCTTCGAGAGGTAATAGCCCACGTTCAGGAAGGCCACCACGAGGAAGTCGAACGCGTCGATCGACCGCCCCTTGACGGGAAACCCGCGATCGCAATCGGTCGCGTAGCGGCTCTTCACCTGCACGCGCAACTGCCGGGGTGCCTTGCGCGGGTCCGGGTGGATGCAGATCAAGTCGTAGCCCTCGTTCATCGGCGGGGCCTTGTACGTGAGAACGTTCCTGCGCAGCAAGTGGCCCATCACGAGGTACTCGGCGCTCAACGAGATGGCCGGGAAGCGAGCGGCGGCGCGCCGTCCTTCCTCGCCTTCTGGCATTTCATCTGCGATATTCGCTTCGCTCACCGCGCTACTCCTGCACGTGCAGCTTGTGGAATAGCTCGGCCATCGCTTGCCGGTACGCCTCGATGTCTTTCTCCGCGGCGTCAGGATGGGCGTGCTGCACCATGTAACCGGCCATCATGCGCGTGATCATGTTCGCCTCGGTCCTGACCCACTCTGCGAGTTCGACGACGGGCGCATAGTCGGCGGCGCTGTTCGTATCAGGCGACGGCCAGCCGTGGTGCATGAACCAGCGGTGCATGAGTTCGTTGCGCCGCTCGATGAGGGTGTTGAACCGGTCCTCGAGATCGGCGGCGATTTGTCCCCGACCGGAGAGCGCCTTAACCACATTCGCGGTCGCGGTCCTATATTTTTGCTCGTCGATCATGCCGCCCGTCGCCTCGCGATAGGCTTCGTCGGTGGTCATCCTGAAACCCTCGTGAATCGACACGAAGGCCGCCTCGAACATCTGCATTGCGATTACCGCGCGTCCGATCGCCGCGTAAGCCTGCTCCATGAGATCCTAACTCTGTACCTGAAAGTAAAGGTAGCCTGCGCATCGCAAATCAGTGTCCATATTCCTTAGCAAGCCAAGCTGGGAGATTGTTAATCCGTTTGTGTTTTGCGTAAAACTGATACTCGTGGAGCAACTGCTTTATTGATGCGAGGAACGCTCTCCGATCATGTTCCATCCATGCGGGTGCGTCTGCGACCGATTCTTCTAGCAAGGCGTCGAGCGTGTAAGGATCGCCTTCGTCAAAACGACGCCTCGTCTCCGCAGCATGCGTTTGCACAATCTGAAGCTGCTCGTTCAGTTTCAAGAATTCCGGATCGGACGGGTTGATTGGCGTATGCGCTTTTGTCCACTGCCCCATTGCGTCATTCACGGCTTGAACGCGCTTCTGCAGTTCGTCGAAAAGACGATTGAAGCACGGCATAGACAGATCTCGGAGCGTGATGCGGTGGAACGGATCAAGACTATTGTCGATATCCGCCTGCTTGACGCCGAGTGATTGGAGCAGACTCCGCAGCCGTTGAAGAAGCTCCTGCGTGTCCCCTTTCGGGATAGGACCGACCCAGCGTCCAGCACGAGACATCAACTGCACCGATATGTCAGCGAATAGCTGGCTTGCCAGCTTTAGCTGATCGAGCAGCCGATCAGCCTCTTCGATCTTTTCATCGAGTTTTTTGGTACGTGCCTCAAATCCGAAACCTTTGATGAACTCAAAGTGGTTGATGTTCGCGATCAGCAAAATCAGGATGCCGGTGGAGAGACAAGCTATTGCCGCGGACACCTTGTCCTGTGCGGCGATCCAAAGGCCAACAGCGATCGAGACTGCACCGAATAGGTTGCCGATAACGGTTCTGAGTTTTTCCATGCTTGTCGTTGGTCGGTGAATAGGTCGGCGCGCCGTTTTTCAACGTGAGCCGCGCCTATTATCACCGAAAGACAGGCTTAGCCGAACGGCCGTTGCGTCCCAGAAGCTGCCGTCGACTTACTTCATGCTTGAAGCGCGGTTCAGGGTCGATCTCGCCCCCTCCCTCACCCCCCATTTAACATTCCGAAGCATTCCCCCAACTCCCCCAAATTCAAGACAGTCCCACTCCCCTATAATCACCAAGTCGCCGGGAGACACCCAGCGACCAGGTTTAGCAGCCTGACGTTCCAACCGCACATCCGCCCAGGCGGGTGTGCGTCTACTGCTGCACGTCTATACTTTCTATGGGCGGGCTGTGGTGGGGGAGCCGCGAGGCTCGCCGGATTGTTGGAACGCCGGTCTGCTAACCCCGCCACGTGCCCGCTCACCCTTCCTCAAAAAAGCGCGTGTCCGGGCGATCCAAAGCAGCACCAGGGAGATCGCACCATGACCAAGCCAATCAAAAGCCAGACACCTTCGCGCCCACCCGTCGACGCACTCCAGTACGAAAAACTCGCCCTATCCGCGTTCGATCTCTGCGACCGGCAGGTAGCTCAACTGGACACCTTGATCACACTTGCGTCGTCGATAGTTAGAAATCCTGCCGTTTCGCGCGACGAAAGACAGCGCCGTCAAAAGCTCATCGAACTGTTGCTCGACACAGCAGAGCAGTATCAGCAGGAACTCGAATGCGACCGCGAGTTGTTCCAGGTGATCGCACTCGATGCGAAGGGCGTCCCGCGCAGCCGCATCACCGCGCAGCATGCGACGAAGCTGCTCACCGAAGCATCGCAGAGAGCAAAAGCCTCTTCGACTGCCGCGGACGGAAGCGCATCGCGCGGCAAAAACGCGTCCACGAAACGCGCCGCCTCCCTGACCGCAAACCTCACGCAACCGCCCGCAGCCGCACCACACTAAGCAACGGCCGCAACCCGCGCAAACCACAAACCAACCGCACAAGCAACAAAAAGCAAAATGCCAAAAAAATGGCCGCAGCACCCGCTGCGGCCATCACCCTAAAACGCAAAACCCAACTCAAACAATATTCATAGCCAACGCACTTTCCCGATAATGCAGGCTCGCCTTTTCCGCATCGCCAAGCTGCTCATGCAGACGAGCCAACGCGCGATGCGACCGGATCTTCAGCGTCTCGTTATCGGCCAGCTTCAGCGCGCGCTCCAGGAACGACTGCGCCTTGCCCCACAACTGCTGATGCAGACACAGTCGCCCCAACGCGAACAACAAGTCGGCATCGTCCGGACGATCCTTCTGCCAGCCCTCGGCCTTCTGAATCAGCGGCAAAGCGTCGCCGCCCGCGGTATCCGGATAACGACGCAACAAGCGCGCGTCCCAATTCTGCGCGAGCGCTTCCTCGACAATCTTGCGCGCTTCCTGCGGACGATTCAGCGCCACCAGCAGTTCGGCGGCGAGATCGGCAAGACGCGGCGAATGGCGCTCGGTCGGCGTCAGTGAATTCCATAGTTCGAGCAGCGCATCGGCGTTATGCCGACGATCGCGCAGCAGATTCTCCGCCGCGAGTTGCCGCAAGCGCACGGCCACCGCCGGATGAATCGCCTCGCGCTTTTCCAGCGTCTTGACGAGCTTGAGCACTTCGCCCCAGTTCTTCAATTGCTGTTGCGCGCGCAACATGATCTGCTGCGCGTGAATGCGCCGCCCGCCCTGCGATTGCATTTCCTTGAGCGCGGCCAACGCGCCGTCGGCGTCGCGGCCGTCGGCGCGCATGTCGGCGGTGGCCATCAGACGCGCGTCCTGCCAGTCGGCCTCGTCGATCTGCGCGAGCCATTCGTCGCGCCGCGCATATTCATGCATGCGATGCGCCGCCGCCGCCGCGATCAGGCCGGCCGCGCCCTTGTTGTCGCCATTCGCGAGCGCGTCTTTCGCGGCCTTTTCCGCGCGCGAAAAACGCCCCGCGTACAGATTGCCGATCGCGTCACGCAGCGCGGCGTGCGCCTTCGCGACACGCGAGCGCGCACGATACGCGGCCACGCGCTGCGGCATGCGCCAGATATTGCGCACGATGCGCAACAACGCGTACAGCAGAATGAACAGCACCACGAGCCCGACCACGAACAGATTCAGCGACATGTCGATGCGGTACGGCGGATACACCAGCAGCACCTGTCCCATGTCGAAGCGTCCGACCACCGCCAGCACGACCGCGATGGTGAACAGCAACGCGAGCCATAGAAGTCCCCGGATCGCCATGATTAACCTCGGCTCCGGTATTGATTGACCGCCTGCAGACTCGTGTTCAGATTCGGCAATTCGACGGCGGCCGAACCGGCTTCCACCTGCTTGACGAGATCGGCCACGTTTTGCGTTTTCTTCGACGACGCATCGAAGTAGCGCGTCAGCGCCGTTTGCGCCGCCTGCAGGTCGGACTTGAGCGTGGTCTGGTTGCGCGACAACAGCGCGAGCCGCGCGGACAACAGACGCAGCTTCACGTTCTCACGCACGAAGTAGCCCTGATCGGGCGCGACCATCATCGCGTCCGCGTTGTCGATGCGGCGCACCTGCACGAGACTCGTCAACTGCTGGCCGATGCCGGTCGTCACCTCGCGCCACCACACTTTCCAGCGCGGCTCGCCAGTCGCCGCCGCGACCTTGGCCGTGTCCGCCCACGTCGCCGCTTGCGGCGTCGCATGCGCGATCGGCGCCTCGCCGGAAAGCGGCAGACTGTCGATCTGATCGACCGCGTTGTCGAGCTTGATCGCGAGACCGGTGAGGTCGGTGGAAGGCGCGGCCTTCAGCTTGTCGATGTCCTGCGCAATCGCCTTGCGCACGGCGACCGCCTGCGTGCTGTCCGACGCGGCGAGCCGCGTGTCGGCGCTTTGCAGCGCGAAGAGCGCAAGCTGCGTGTTGCCGGTCAACTGCAACTGCTGGCTCGCGGCCGACAGCATCTGACCCACTTCGGCGAGCGTCCAGTCGTCGCGATTGCGCGCGAGATCCGCGTATTGCTGTTGCAGCGCCTGCTGCCCGGCCTGCGCGTCGGCGAGCTTGCCTTCCAGTTGCGCGACCTGCGAGTCCGACTGACGCACCGTCGCGAGCGCCTGCTCGGTCTTGATGCGCAATTCGTTGGCTTGCGTGTCGTTCGCCTGCTGACGTTGCGTAAGCTGCTGCTCGGTGCGCTCCAGCTTGCGGTTGAGCGCATAGCCGCCCACGCCCGCGGCGCAAGCGAGAATCACGACGACAAACCACAACAGCGGTCCGCTCGCGCTGCGGCGCTTTTGCGCTTCGTAGGGCGTGAAGGGTTGGTTCGGCGGCAAGCTTGCGGTCGCGGCCGGCTGGGGTGAAGCGTTCGTGGATGCGTTCGTTTCAGTCATGCGTGATTGAGCCGGTGAATGAGCCGGATTGGACGATACCGGTTGAACTACGGTCGGCAGGGCGGCGAGCAAGGCTTGGGCGATGCGCTCGTCGCCCGCGCCGGACACCGTAATCCTATCAAAACCCAATGCCCGCGCGGTCTGCGCGATACGGGGATGCGGCGCGACGATCGTCGCGCGCTTGAGCTGCGCGATTTCGTCGGCGGTGAGATGTTCTTGCGCGAGTTCGTGCAGGTTGCGCACGCCTTCGGAACTGGTCAGAAGCCATGCGTGCGGTTCGCCCGCCAGCAGTCGATGCACGCGCGCCCAAGCCGCGATAGACGGCTCGGGCACGAGGCGCCGATACGCGGCGACCGTTTCGACTTCGGCGCCGGCTTCGCGCAGGCGGTCGGCGAGCCACTCGCGGCCGCCGTCGCCGCGCACGATCAGCACGCGCTTGCCTTCGAGATTCGCCTCGCCGAGCGCTGCGTCGATCGCGGCGAAGAGGCCTTCGGAATCAAAGCGGCCGTTGTCTTCGTCGGCGTCCGACGCCGGGCTGATGACCTGGTGCGCCGGCGCATTCACGCCGTGACGCGCGAGCGCGCGCACGCTGCCCGGCCCGACCACGCCGACCGGCAATGCATGCGGCCAGATCGCGCCGCTTCGGGCGAACGCGTGATCGATTGCGTTCGGCGACACGAATACGACGAGCGCATAACGTTCGAGCGAGCTGAGCGCGGCGCGCAACGGCGCGTCGTCTTCGACCGGGGCGATGTCGATCAGTGGAAAGTCGAGCGTGACGGCACCGGCCGCGGCAAGCCGCTCAATCAGTTCGCTCGACTGACCGGCCGGTCGCGTAATGACGACCGTGAACGCCGCCTTGCCGGCAGCCGGCGATGATGCCGACGCGTTGCCCGAAGTGTCGGTATGGGCGGCCATCAGTCGCCGGATACCGCGCTGTCCGCGGCGCCCTTGCCGGACGATGCCGTCGCGCCATCCACCGCGCTCGCCGTGCTCAACGCGCGGACGATGTCCATCGCGCCTTGCTGTTCGAGCGCGCTCGCCACTTCGCGGCCCAATGCGATGGCGCGTTCCGTGGTCGGCGCGGGTGCCGACGCCTGCGCGCTCAGCACGCGTTGACCGTCGGGCGTGGCGACGATGCCGCGCAGATGCAGCGCGCCGTCATGCCATGTCGCGTACGCGGCGAGCGGCACTTCGCAACTGCCGCCGAGCACGCGCGACACCATGCGCTCCGCCTCGACGGCCGCAGCCGTGTGTTCGTGATGCAGCGGCGCGAGCCACGCCGCGAGTTCCGCGCGGTCGGCGCGAATCTCGATGCCGAGTGCGCCCTGCCCGGCGGCGGGCAAGCTGTCTTCCGGATCGAGCAGCGCGCGGATGCGGCCTTCGAGACCGAGGCGCTTCAACCCCGCCGCCGCGAGAATGATCGCCGCGTAATCGCCGCGGTCGAGCTTGGCGAGACGCGTGTCCAGATTGCCGCGCAGCGGCCGCACTTCGAGATGCGGATAGCGCATGCGCAACATCGCTTCCCGGCGCAGGCTCGATGTGCCGACCACGGCGCCGGCCGGCAGCGCGGCGAGCGAGTCGTAATCGTTCGAGACGAGCGCATCGCGCGGGTCTTCACGCTCCATGATCGTGGATAGTGCAAAGCCCGCGGGCAATTCCATCGGCACGTCTTTCAGCGAATGCACGGCGAGGTCGGCGCGGCCATCGGCGAGCGCCGCTTCCAGTTCCTTGACGAAGAGACCCTTACCACCCACCTTCGACAGCGTACGATCGAGAATCTGATCGCCGCGTGTCGTCATTCCGAGGATTTTTACGTCGCAAGATGGATATAATTTGTGCAGCGCACATCGCACATGCTCCGCCTGCCACATCGCAAGGCGGCTCTCTCGCGAAGCAATCACAAGCGTGTGGGGTGGCGCGGCAAACGTCTCGGTGTTCATTAGCTTGTCGATTGAATGACGGGATGGAATAACAAGGAATGTTAGCACGCGCTCTTGCGTTCTCCCCCTCGGCTCGCCCGCCTGCCGCCCTTACGGATCAAGGCTCGAGTAGAGGTCGAAGGGGCGCCGTGCCGACGCGGTATCGATGGAGGAGACGGGCGTCGCGCCATGCGCGGCTGTCCAGGGCGTTGTGCGTGCGAAATGCGTGGGACTTGCGGCTGTGGTGTATCAGACTTCGCCGCGGCCTCTTCACGCACGGTCGTTCGCGCATCGCGGCGCCGCATGCGCGATGATTCAATGCGGCGCAACATGCGCCGTATGCGGACCTCGTCACGCGCGGCCATCCTCTCCGGCGTATCGCCATCGGTGCATACCGCTTCATGCAGTTCACGTTGCCGTTTCAGTGCAGTTCGAGTTCCGCAGTAGCAGTTCATCACTTAACAGACCCTGGCTTCCCTGAGGAAACCCATCGTGACGTCTTCCGGATCGGCGCGCTCCGCCCGCCGCAACACTGCATCGCCCAACGCTTCCACTGCCGACGTCGACGCGTCGACTGCTTCCGCCTCGTCCGCCGCGGACGCACACGCCACGCAACCGGCCAAAGCCAAACGCGCGACGACTGGCGCTAAGCCTGCGAAAGCCACGAAGGCCGCCACCGCCGCGAACGCCGCCAAAGCCATCAAGGCCGGGAAAACCTCGGTGCCCGTCAAAGCGGAAAAGACCGTCAAGACATCGAAGGCTGGCAAAGCGAACGAGGCCGCCTCCGCGATGAAGAACGGCAAAGCGAACGCGAAGGCGAAGACGAAGAGCAAAGCCGAAGACAACGCGGCGAACCTGCAAGCCGTGTCCTCGGAAAGCATCGTCATCGCCGCGCCGAAAACCAACGGCCGCACGCGCGACGACAAGGATCATCCGCTCTTCCAGGACATCCGCTATCTCGGCCGCCTGCTCGGCGACGTGCTGCGCGAACAGGAAGGCGACGCGGTGTTCGACGTCGTCGAAACGATCCGGCAGACGGCCGTGCGTTTTCGTCGCGAGGACGACAACGCCGCCGCGCAAACGCTCGACAAGAAACTGCGCTCGCTGAGCCCTGAGCAAACGGTGAGCGTGGTGCGCGCGTTCAGCTACTTCTCGCACCTCGCGAATATCGCCGAGGACCGTCACCGCAATCGCCGCCATCGTATTCACGCGCTGGCGGGCTCGGCGCCGCAGCCGGGCAGCATCGCTTATGCGCTGGAGCGGCTCGTCGAAGCGGGCGCCGCGGCAACGCCGGTGTTGCAGCAGTTTTTCAACAACGCGCTGATCGTGCCCGTGCTCACCGCGCACCCGACTGAAGTGCAGCGCAAGAGCATTCTCGATGCGGAGCACGACGTCGCGCGCCTGCTCGCCGAACGCGACCAGCAGTTGACCGACCGCGAACGCGCGCAGAACGAAACGATGTTGCGCGCGCGCGTCACGTCGCTGTGGCAAACGCGCATGCTGCGCGACTCGCGGCTGACCGTCGCCGACGAAATCGAAAATGCGCTGTCGTACTACCGCGCGACCTTCCTTGAGGAAATTCCCGCGCTCTACGCCGATGTCGAAGAAGCGCTGAAGGAGCACGGTCTCGAAGCGCGCCTGCCGCCGTTCTTCCAGATGGGTAGCTGGATCGGCGGCGACCGCGACGGCAATCCGAACGTCACGGCCGAAACGCTCGAGCACGCGATCTCGCGCCAGGCCGAGGTAATCTTCGAACACTATCTGGAGCAGGTGCACAAGCTCGGCGCGGAACTGTCGGTGTCGAATCTGCTGGCCGGCGCAAGCGACGAACTCAAAGCGCTTGCGGAGAGCTCGCCGGACCGTTCGCCGCATCGCACGGACGAACCGTACCGGCGCGCGCTGATCGGCATGTACACGCGGCTCGCGGCAAGCGCGCGCGTGCGTCTCGGCGAAGGCAGCGTGCCGCTGCGCAGCGCGGGACGCGGCGCGGCGCCGATTCGCGCCACGCCTTATGACGACGCCGCCGAATTCGCACGCGACCTGCATGTGCTGATCGATTCGCTCGCCGAGCATCACGGTGCGCCGCTCGCCGCGCCGCGTCTCGCGCCGCTGGCGCGCGCGGCCGAAGTGTTCGGCTTCCACCTTGCAAGCATCGACTTGCGTCAGAGCTCGGACATCCACGAAGCGGTGATTGCCGAGCTGTTCAAGCGCGCGGGCGTCCACGACGACTACGCGGCGCTCGAAGAAAACGAGAAGCTCGACGTGCTGCTCACCGAACTCGCGCAGCCGCGTCCGTTGCGCCTGCCGTATGCCGACTACTCGGACCTCGTGAAAAGCGAACTCGGCGTGCTGGAGCAAGCCCGCGTCACGCGCGAGAAATTCGGCGCGCGCGCGGTGCGCAACTACATCATTTCGCACACGGAGACGGTCAGCGATCTCGTCGAAGTGATGCTGCTGCAAAAAGAAACCGGCCTGCTGCAAGGGCGGCTCGGCGACGCGAACGATCCGGCCAAAGCGGCGCTGATGGTGATTCCGCTCTTCGAGACGATTCCCGACTTGCGCAACGCGCCGCACATCATGCGCGATCTGCTTGCGCTGCCGGGCGTCGATTCGATCATCGAACATCAGGGCAACGAGCAGGAAGTGATGCTCGGCTATTCGGACAGCAACAAGGACGGCGGCTTCCTCACGTCGAACTGGGAGTTGTACCGCGCCGAACTCGCGCTCGTGTCGCTCTTTAACGAACGCGCCATCACGCTGCGCCTTTTCCACGGACGCGGCGGCACCGTCGGCCGTGGCGGCGGCCCGACCTATCAGGCGATTCTGTCGCAGCCGCCTGGCACCGTCGACGGCCAGATCCGTTTGACGGAGCAAGGCGAAGTGATCGCAAGCAAGTTCGGCAACCCGGACATCGGCCGGCGCAATCTGGAAACGGTAGTGGCCGCGACGCTCGAAGCGTCGCTGCTGCCGCACGGCAATGCGCCCGCCGAACTGCCTGCATTCGAGCAAACGATGCAGCAGTTGTCCGACGCGGCGATGGCGTCGTATCGTGCGCTCGTGTACGAAACGCCCGGCTTCAAGGAGTATTTCTTCGAGTCGACGCCGATCTCGGAGATCGCGGAGCTGAACATCGGCAGCCGTCCGGCGTCGCGCAAATTGCAAGACCCGAAGCAACGCAAGATCGAAGATTTGCGCGCGATTCCGTGGGGGTTTTCGTGGGGCCAATGCCGGCTGCTGCTGACGGGCTGGTACGGCTTCGGCAGCGCGGTCGCCGCCTTTCTCGACGGCGCGCCGAGCGACGCCGAACGTGGGCGCCGTCTTGCGCTGCTCAAGAAGATGCACAAGAGCTGGCCGTTCTTCTCGACGCTGCTGTCGAACATGGACATGGTGCTCGCCAAGACCGACCTCGCGGTGGCCTCGCGCTACGCGGCGCTCGTCTCCGACAAGAAGCTGCGCAAGCACGTGTTCGAGCGGATCGTCGCGGAATGGGAGCGCACCTCGAAGGTGTTGTCGGAGATCACCGGCAAGAGCGAGCGGCTCGCGGAAAATCCGCTGCTCGCGCGCTCGATCAAGAACCGTTTTCCGTATCTCGATCCGCTCAATCACTTGCAGGTGGAATTGCTCAAACGCCATCGCTCGGGCGATACCAACGCGCGCGTGCGGCGCGGGATTCATTTGACGATCAACGGGATTGCGGCGGGCTTGCGGAATACGGGTTAACGGTGTGCGGCGGCGTTTGAGAATTGGGAACGTTGCTGCCGTGCGGTTGAAATAAAGCCGGGCGTCGGCCGATTGCGGTCGCGTCCGGCTTTAGTTTTTTCAGCAAGCGGTCGTGCCGCGTTTAACTCGCGTCGATCATCAACGCGTCGAGCTTGAACGACCCATCTTCCTTCACGTCGAAATACTGCCGCACCTCATCCGGCGAACCGCGCCACAGCGACTGAATCGCCACGACGCGCGGCTCCGGCGTGCGCATGCGCGCGATCCACGAACTGAATTCGAGGTCGATACGCCAGCGCTCGCGAATCGACGCCTTGAAGCCCGCGGCTTCGAACATCGCGATCCATTCGTCGGCGCGGTAATCGCGAATGTGCGAACCGTCGCGCAACAGTTCGATTGCCTGAATGTGCGTATCGAGCAGCGGATGATCGATGCCCGCAATGTCGATGAACAGCACCCTGCCGCCCGGCTTCAGCACGCGCCGCACTTCGGCAAGCGCGGGCGCCACGTCGTGCCAGTGATGCGCGCTCATGCGGCTCACGACCCAGTCGAAGGTGTGATCGCCGAACGGCAGTTTTTCGGCGGCGCCTTGCTGCGTGCGGATATTCGCGAGGCCGCGCTCCTTCGCCGCGCTTTCAACGATGGCGAGCATCGGCGCGGCGATGTCGTAGGCGACCACCTCTTGCGCATGCGGCGCGACGGCGAAGCTCGCGTGGCCCGCGCCGCAACCCATGTCCAGCACCTTCGCGCCCGGCGTCGCGGCGACCGCTTCGGCCAGCGTGCGCAGGTCGGCGCCGGTGGCATGCGTCGGACTCGTCAAATAAGCGGCGGCGGTCGAGCCAAAGGCGTCGGCGACCTGATCGTGATGCTTCATGGATAGCTCCGGTTGTCAGCGTGGGATGTCGTGTCGTGTGAATCCGCGTGTAGCGCGCGGGCAGCGCGGCCTGCCGTTCGAGTCGCTACGCCGCTACAATAGAGCCCGCCGTGTACCGGTACAAGTTAAGCAATTATTCTGGTATCTATAACACCACCCCGCCACCCTCCTCACGCTCAGCAAGAACCGAATGACCCCGCCCTCTTCCGCCGACCAGCCGCCGCCGCTCGACGCCACGCCCGCCCGCGCGCTCGGCGACTTTATCCGCGCGCATCGCGAACGGCTGTCGCCGCAAGCGGTCGGCCTGCCGCCCGGCCCGCGCCGCCGCACGCCGGGCTTGCGCCGCGAGGAAGTCGCGCAACTGTGCGGCGTGAGTCCGACCTGGTACACGTGGATCGAGCAAGGCCGTCCGGTTTCCGCTTCCGCCGATGCGCTCGCGCGCATCGCCGTCGCGTTGCAACTGTCGCGCGCCGAGCGCGCGTATCTGTTCGAGCTGGCGGCGCAGCGCGATCCGGCCGAACCCGACCCGGCCGCCGCCGACGCGCCCGCCACGCTGCTCGAAACCGTGCAACTGGTAAACGCGCCGGCCTACGTGCTGGACCGTCAATGGAATGCGCTGGCGTGGAACGAGCGCGCGGCGGAGCTTTTCGTCGGCTGGCTCGACGGCGCGCACGACCGCAATCTGCTGCGCTATACGTTCACGGAAGCGGCGGCGCGCGAGCTGATCGTCGATTGGGAAACGCGCGCGCGCCGGCTTGCCGCCGAGTTTCGCGCGGATTCGATCCGTCATCTGAACGATGCGCCCACGCGCGCGCTGATCGATTCGCTGACCGCCGCGAGCGACGCGTTCGCGCGCTTCTGGGCGTCGCAGGATGTCGGCGGCCGCGAAGGTGGACGGCGCGAATTCAACCATCCGCGCGACGGGCGGCTCGTCTACGATCAGATCACGTTCAAGCCTGCGCATCGTGAGGATTTGAAGCTGGTGGTGCTGGTGCGGGAGTGAGCGGTTGTGGTTGCGTCGCGTTGCGTTGCGGGAGCTTCCGCTCGTATGAAATGGCAAGCGCCTGGCCGTTCAATCGTCGGCCACGCCTCGCGCCAGTGTTAAAATCGCTGTCTTTCTTCGCTTCGGCGACGCTGCGCATGGTCATGCCGCGCGCACTGTGCCGTCAGCCTTATCGCCGCTCGCTCAACCGCCAGGTAAGCACCGACTAAGCGCCACTTTAACCGCCGCATAACTGCCCAACACCATGACGTCCCAACTGCACAAAAAAGGCGAAGCCTGGTCGGCTCGCTTCTCGGAGCCGATGTCGGAGCTCGTCAAACGCTACACGTCGTCGGTTTTCTTCGACAAGCGTCTGGCGCTCGTCGACATCGAAGGGTCGCTTGCGCACGCCTCGATGCTGGCCGCGCAAAAGATCATCGCCGCCGACGACCTCGCCGCGATCCAACGCGGCATGGCGCAGATCAAGGGTGAAATCGAGCGCGGCGAGTTCGAGTGGCAACTCGACCTGGAAGACGTCCACCTGAACATCGAGGCGCGTCTGACCGCGCTGATCGGCGACGCCGGCAAGCGCCTGCACACGGGCCGCTCGCGTAACGACCAGGTCGCGACCGACATCCGCTTGTGGCTGCGCGGCGAGATCGACCGCATCGGCGGATTGCTGACGGAACTGCGCACCGCGCTGCTCGACATGGCGGAGAAGAACGCGTCGACCATCATGCCCGGCTTCACGCACTTGCAGGTCGCGCAGCCGGTCACGTTCGGCCATCATCTGCTCGCCTACGTCGAAATGTTTTCGCGCGACGCCGAGCGCATGCTCGACTGCCGCAAGCGCGTGAACCGCCTGCCGCTCGGCGCGGCGGCGCTCGCGGGCACGAGCTATCCGATCGACCGTCACGCGGTCGCGAAAACGCTCGGCTTCGACGGCATCTGCGCGAACTCGCTCGACGCCGTCTCCGACCGCGACTTCGCGATCGAATTCACAGCGGCGTCGGCGCTCGTGATGACGCACATCTCGCGCTTCTCCGAAGAACTCGTGCTGTGGATGAGCCCGCGCGTCGGCTTCATCGATCTGGCCGACCGCTTCTGCACCGGTTCGTCGATCATGCCGCAGAAGAAGAACCCGGACGTCCCCGAACTCGCGCGCGGCAAGACCGGCCGCGTGAACGGCCATCTGATGGCGCTGCTCACGCTGATGAAAGGCCAGCCGCTCGCGTACAACAAGGACAATCAGGAAGACAAGGAACCGCTGTTCGATACCGTCGATACAGTGGCCGACACGCTGCGCATCTTCGCTGAAATGGTCGCGGGCATTTCGGTGAAGCCGCAAGCGATGCGCGACGCCGCGTTGCAAGGCTTCTCGACGGCAACCGATCTGGCCGACTATCTGGTCAAGCGCGGCCTGGCGTTTCGCGACGCGCACGAAGCCGTTGCGCTCGCCGTGCGGATCTGCGCGGATCGCGGCATCGACCTCGCGGACCTCACGCTCGAGGAAATGCGCGCCGAGTTGCCGAACGTCGCGCATCTGATCGGCGACGACGTGTTCTCGTATCTCACGCTCGAAGGCTCGGTCGCGAGCCGCAATCATCCCGGCGGCACGGCGCCCGACCAGGTGCTGGCGGCGGTTCAGGCGGCACGGCAAGCGTTGAAGTAAAACGCGGAGCGCGCCGTTCTGCGGCGTGCAAATGCATGGCAGATTGCGAAGGCGAACTCGTTAGCGAGTTCGCCTTTTTTATGCGCGCGTGCGTGCTCAGCAAGGGCGAACGCGGATTGAAACCGCGCGGTTTTTGACTACCATCGAAACAGGTTCCGCTCTCTTTCGTGGTTCATCATGCTTACCCGCACGCGCTTCCTTCATCTTCTGACTGAATGCGGCGCTTGCCGCGGTTCGTCATCATGGCCAACGCGGCGCGGCACGGCGCTCGCGGCGTTGCTCGCGCTCGCCGCCGCCGGCTGCACGATCACGCCGCCGCCCCGCGCGGTCGTCCCGACGCCGCCCGCCGCGGTCAACAGCGCGACGCTCGATCAATATCGCGAGGCCGTCGCGCGGCGCATCGTCGAGCGCAATCCTTCGTATGTGCTGCGCGGCAAGCCTCAGGCGATGCTGCGCTCGCTCGTCGTGGTGTCGTTCACCGTCGATCGCAACGGGCATGTGGTGGACTCGTCGGTGTATCGCACGAATGGCGACGACGAAGCCGAAGGCACCGCGCTCGCCAGCTTGCGGCGCGCGTCGCCGCTGCCCTTGCCGCCGGGCAAGCTGCTGAACGGCCGCGGCCAGCTCGAACTGTTCGAAGACTGGCTTTTCAACGACGACGGCAAGTTCCAGTTGCGCGAGCTCGCCTCGCCACAGGCGCTGACCATCGACTGAACGCGGCCTGGCCGATCGGCCAGCCGCCTTGCTGCGCACGCGCCGCGCTCGCTATAATTTTCCGATTCCCTCGCCGGAGCACTCCGGCACGGCTCAGGCCGCCTGCTCATCCGCGGGCGTGCTCGCAGCCGATCCTGGCGGCGCCGCGCCATCCGCGCGCGCCGTGCAAGCGCTTTGTGCTTGATGCCGTGGCGTGCTGTGGCGTGTGTTGCACGCGGCGCGGCGCGAGCCTCTATCATCGACACGAGCGCGCCACCACCTCAACAAAGATGCCGACTGATCTTGCCGCTGTCCGCGACTGACCGCGGTCGACCGCGCCGCTACCAGGCGCACGCAAGCCGGCATCACGAAACATGGAGACCCTGCATGTCCACATCGCCGATTTCCGCGACCAAGCCCAATGCGGCCGGGCAGACCAACAGCGCGCGGATCATCTTCGCGAGCTTCATCGGCACCGCGATCGAGTTCTACGATTTCTATGTCTATGCGACCGCCGCGGCGCTCGTCATCGGCCCGGTGTTTTTCCCGCATGGCTCGGCGACGGCGCAGGCGTTGTCCGCCTTCGTCACGTTCGGCATTGCCTTCGTCGCGCGGCCAATCGGCTCGTTCCTGTTCGGGCATTTCGGCGACCGCATCGGCCGCAAGTCGACGCTCGTCGCCTCGCTGCTCGTGATGGGCGTGTCCACGACGCTGATCGGCTTCGTGCCGGGCTACGACTCGATCGGCAGCCTTGCGCCGATCCTGCTGTGCATCTTGCGCTTTGGCCAGGGCATCGGCCTCGGCGGAGAATGGGGCGGCGCGGCGCTGCTCGCCACCGAAAACGCGCCGGCCGGCAAGCGCGGCTGGTTCGGCATGTTCCCGCAACTCGGGCCGTCGATCGGCTTTCTCGCGTCGAATGGCCTCTTCTTCGCGCTCGCGATGTCGCTCACCGACGAGCAGTTCCGTAGCTGGGGCTGGCGCGTGCCGTTCCTCGTCAGCGCGGTGCTGGTCGCGCTCGGCCTTTACGTGCGCCTGAAGATCGCCGAGACGCCGGCCTTCCAGGCCGCCATCGAGCGGCAGGAGCGCGTGAAGGTGCCGATCGCCACGCTGCTGTCGCGGCATTGGCTGCCCACCTTGCTCGGCGCGCTCGCGATGGTGGTCTGCTACACGCTGTTCTACAACGCGACGACGTTCTCGCTGTCGTATGGCGTGTCGGTGCTGCACATTCCGCGGCAGACGTTCCTCGGGCTGCTGTGCGTTGCCGTCGTGTTCATGGCGCTCGCCACGCCGCTGTCGGCATGGGCAAGCGACCGCTATGGCCGCAAGCCGGTGCTGATCGTCGGCATCGTCGCGGCTGTGTTGTCGGGCTTCACGATGGCGCCGCTTCTCGGCAGCGGACAAACGTCGCTCGTGCTGCTGTTCCTCGTGATCGAACTGTTCCTGATGGGCGTGACCTTCGCGCCGATGGGCGCGCTCCTGCCCGAGCTTTTCCCGACCAACGTGCGTTATACCGGCGCGGGCGTGTCGTATAACCTCGGCGGGATTCTGGGCGCGTCGGTGGCGCCGTATATCGCGCAAATGCTGGCCGCGCGCGGCGGCTTGCCGTGGGTCGGCGCGTATGTGTCGATTGCCGCGGCCGTCAGCATGATCGGCGTGCTGTGCATGCGCGAAACGCGCGACTCCCGGATGATGTGACGCGAGCGGTCCGCGAAGCGGCGCGCTTGAGCGGCTGATCGCTCAGGCGGCTGCCTCGCGGCGCTTTGCTTTGCTTCGCTGGGTGAATCCTCTGTCTTGCGCGTCTTTTTGACTTGCCTATACTCGAATTCAAATAACCCCATCGCAAGCAGGGAGGCCCGCATGAATTTCCATCTTCACAATGCGGATGTCGTGATGATCATCGCGCTCGCGCTTCTGTGTTCGTTGCTGCTCGCGCTGCGCTTCAAGCCGGCCAGCTGGAAAGGCATTGTCGTCGAGGCGCTGGCGGCGAACGCGGCTGCCATTACGGCCGTGCTCGCGTTCGAAATGCTGATCGCCTGACGGTCCGCCGCGCTCTTGCCTGAGGGTGCTTCGCGACGGGCCGCCCGTTGAGTCGGCTCAGCCGTCTTAGCGGTAGTAATAGCCGTGATGATGGTAATAGCCGCCACCGCCACCACCACCGCCGTAGTAATAGCCCGGCGCAGGAGCGACGATGCAGCCGCCCAGCATGCTTGCGAGCACGGTGCCGGCGATCAGGGTGAGGATCAAGCGTTTCATGTCGTTCTCCGTCGAATCAGATTATTCGAGCTCAAGCCCCGAATGACTCGATTGAACACGACGCGCGCCTGCCTGAACGTTGCCAGTTGTAAGGGAAGATCACGCCGGTGTTACAGGTTCGCCGACGCCGGCGGGCTTTGCGAAGCGCTTTCCACCAAGCGCCGACATTCTCGAAACAACCGACGAAAACACCGCCTATACTGACTTGCATGTGCCAAGCGCCGACGCCGCCTTGCAGGCGTTGCGCCGCGGCGTGGCAAAGATGAGAGCGAGCCCGCCGCCACACGGCTGGCAACCGGCCCATGTGGGCGCATTGGTGGCACAAACCGGCACGAACCGGCGCGAGCCCCACGCGCAACCGGCGTGACGGCCAACGAAAAGCGACAGATTTAACAACCGTGTAATGCGGCAACACGGCGTGTAATCCGCATCCTCTTCGCCCGACGTTCCCCGACGCGGGCGTTTCAGGGCGTCACGTGACAGGGCCGGTTCGCATAGGCACTCTGCGCGTGACGCCCTTTTCTTTTGAGCAAACGATTGCGCGGCCAAAGCCAACCGCGCTCAAGCCGCCGCCGAGCCCTGTTGTGCGGCGAGAGTCTGCGTTGGCCGACGAATGGAATAGTCTTTGCTGAACCGGGCAAAGGCCGTCCAGCGGATTAACAACGGCGTCCTGCAGCGCTCGCCTTACAACATGCCTTTTCACTCTATTTCAGCAGGCTTTCATACGTTTTAGAGCCATCCGCGGGCTTTATACTTTCCCCTTTGCCTCCCAGATACTCATGCCACGAGCGCAACCTCTTCTTTCTTCCGGGATTCTGCGTCGAGGCAAGCGCCTTTGGCGTCAATACGGCATTTTCTGGCTCGGCGCGATCGCGGTCGGACTCGTCGCGGTGCTTTACGCGCGGCTGATCGACTGGGGCTACGACGAATTCCGCGCGGTGCAGCGCGAGCATGTGTGGGCGCCGCTCATCATCACGCCCGCCGTGGCCGCGCTCGCCGTGTGGCTCACGCGCAAGTTTTTCCGCGGCGCCGAGGGCAGCGGCATCCCGCAAGTGATCGCCACGCTTCATGCGAAGCCCGGCGAATATGGCGCGCGGCTGCTGTCGTTTCGCATCCTGCTCGGCAAGATCGCCGTGTCGTTTCTGGCGATTCTCGGCGGCTTCACGATCGGCCGCGAAGGTC
>Ga0268255_10000533_pt1 | contig 25877 bp, 17 predicted proteins | sample AgamicOrMarz_FD_200256 | JGI IMG/M metagenome (GOLD analysis project Ga0268255, IMG submission 200256) | Agave microbial communities from Guanajuato, Mexico - Or.Ma.rz (v2) (version 3) | ecosystem: Host-associated > Plants > Phyllosphere > Phylloplane/Leaf | place: Guanajuato, Mexico...
GTAGCTAGGCCCTGTAGCTAGAGCAACCAAACAAGAAAGCTCTTCCCTTGAAGTTAGTTCTTATCGAGTGGGTAAGGGCGGGGAAGGTGCACTGATTCTTTCTCTTTGTTGGAAAGAGTGGTCCAGGATCAGAGGAGAGGCGTGATGGTAGGCGTAATCCAGAAGTCGTCTTTGGACTTGAAAGGACCTTTGCCTCTGTGTACTAAAGCAGTGGATAGATCGATTCTCTTAAGAATAGGAAGTAAGGTAAGTGAAAGGTATGCAAGCCTAACTCCTCCACTCATTAGGTTCGGGAATGATACATAAATAGCTTCCCCATATATGATATATCTTCCCAGAACACGGAATCGGGTTTCTACTACCGCCTGTCGGGATTGGGTCGGTGTTAAGTAACATAGCAAGGGGTCTTACAAAACTATATAAACCGGAAACCTTAACTCCCGAATTAAACTAACCCGGTAGGGCCAGCCAGGATGTGGCCCACTTTAGAGACATAATAGGCGGGAAGATGGAGTGAAGTTAGTCGTCCCCTACTTCCCGGGTTAGAAGGATCGATGCAATTGAGACGGAATCTTTTGATAATGTGTCCAAGGACAAAAAGAATGAAAAAGGAAAAAACTTTCTGTACTAAATATCGGCTTATTTAGGGATTCATTGCCGAGATCCAAATTTATTGCGCTTGTAGGAAAAAAAGAACTGTTACTTTAATTATAGTCAATCCCATTCTTTGCGGAACACACCAGTGAGGTGAGGCAACGAAGCAGAGAGAGACTAAAAACGTTTTCAGGAGAGAGAGGTGACTCCCGATGACTCTTCCCCTTGTTCGGTCAATGCGAGGATATGTTTGATCTGCCAGAAGAACTCTTTCCTTATGAAAGGGTCTCGTTCTGCCGTAGGGGCTTTAACACATCAATTTGACTATCCGCGGAGGAGAGCTTTTAGAAGTAAAATCGGTCCATTGATATCTACAATTGTTTCAACCAAGGCCGAGCAGAGCACTCTTCTCGAATTTTTGGATGCACTCTTTAAGTAGCTTCAACCTATATGCTACAAAGTTTCTTATTCCGAAATGGCATTCTATTCTATGGTTACTGAAACCACGTCGCTTTGATAATACATTTCTTTTTTGGCTCATGCAGACGAAACGGAGCCCACCTCGCAAGGATACTTTATTCTAATTGGCATGAAGCCATGGTAGACAAGTGAAATGCTGGTCTCTCAAATCTAAAATGGTACTTTGACCTTGCTTCGTCCTTCTGCAGATCAATATCTCATTTTTTGGTCTTGAAGATACAACGGACTTATGAGGGGTCCATTGATCGTTACAAAGCTCGACTCGTGGCAAAGTAAAACAACAACAAGGCATTCACTACGAGGATACCTATAGTCCACCAGTCACTATCCTACTTTTTACATTACAAAGCTACTTTCCTCTTCTTGTTGAAGAAGATGCTTCTTTCTTTCTGCCTCTCTTTTAGAGATCCTATCGCTTTCCTGCAATCACTTAAGCAATAAAAATTCGATCACTTCTCTACTGGCACTTGAATAGGATTGTTGTTCTATGGAAACCGGTCTTATTTCAGAATTCGGTTAGCTTAAGCAGATGATAAAACTATCTTTAAAGGTTTTATCTATAAGAACAGCTAGGGGCACCACATGGAGATTAGTCTAAGTAGACAGCATCATCATACTTTATGATATAAAAAGAGTTATTCGTCTCGACATGATCTGGATTTTTAATAACCTCAGTTCCTTTTGTTCCCACAATCACGTATCATTTTCATCCCACCGATGTTTCTCGAAAGAGAGGGATGTGACCAGGACAAAGAAAGGCTGTGTCATTTTCTGGTGCTACAGTATAACATAACCCCTCAACATGTGTGTTGTTTCCACTCGGTCGACTGAATCAACTAGCAAAGGGGAAAGACATGAAAAGATTCGCTTTTTTTCTTTCTCATTTAGAAAGCATTCTGTTTGGAAAGATTCAGCAAAGCCTTCGGTCCGTCTTACTCGGCTCACTATGAGCTACTTTTTTCTATAAGAGAAAGTTTTTCCTTCAGCCCTAACAGCCTAGGACTTTTCCTTTCTAGTGGGAAGTTGTTAACCTTCAGCAATGAGGGTTGAAAGCGAACAAGCCTACTCACGCAATCAATGCAGGGAGAGATTTCTCTTCTTTGAATACGTCGTCTTATAGTCTACATCTTAGGTCTTATAGTGTTTGTTCAGTAAACACCTTCTTTTAGCATTTTCTTTTTAGCTACTAGTGAAGTGATAACCTTTACTATTTCTCTTTCTATTAAAAGAGAATCGAAATCTCATAAGAATAAAAGAAGAAAGTCGTTTCCATTTCGCTTTCTCGTAGGATCGTACCCTGTGAGCAAGAAGTTCGATCAATTCTGCCAGTCTACTGCTTCTGAAAAGACTTCTAACTGCGAGAGTGCCTAAGATCAGGAACATGAACAGCTCAATTCCCCGGAAGCTCGGTTCTCATGACCTTAAGGATTCAAAGAGCTCTTCTTCGTCTTTCCGGCCGTACTGATACTGATTGTCTTTTCCATCTTTGCTTTGCCATATTATGTATTCCGTAGTAAGAGTAACTCCACATAGCGGCTTGAAAGAAAGCACGTTCCTCTAGAGCAGTAGCACCATCGAACTGAACTAAATCTTTCCTTTTTTCCAGTGCCAGCAACTACAGTACCGACACCAGTTCCAGCAACCCCTGGTTGAGTTCCTAAGGGAAGGCGTAGATCGTCGATCCAAGTCTCGTCTTTTGAGTGTTTCCGTTTTGGAAGTCAAAGTCAACTAAAGCAACTAGTCCGACCTAGAAGCAGGAACTAGTGAAATTAGTCAATCAGTAGTAGTCTAATCCCCAAGGAAATCCCAACAACAGGTCAATGAAAGAAAGAGATGAATTCAAGGCTAGTGCCTCTTACACCGGAATGTTTTCATCTAATTTCTTTTTTCTTTCTCTACCTGAGCACATTTACCCTAAATACAATCGACATTGGTGTGGCTTATTCGCCGATAGGTATTATACCTATCCCAAACCAACCGGCTGAGATTCCCAGAGAGATTCCTGGTATCTTTCTATCCAATGAGAATGATTAACCAAATGTCAAAGCAAAGGATTCGTTTTGTTCTTACTGGGACTTTCTTTTATGCAGCGCATGGCTGAAGATCTCACTAAACAGTGACGACACGGGCATCTATCTTGAGCAGTCTTTATTAATTCATTGGATGACTGCTTTCAATAGAAAGCATACAATGGTTTATCTCGTAGATTTTTCCTTTGTCCTTGGTTTATCTCGTAGATTTTTCCTTTGTCCTTTCGGTTCACGGAAAACTGTCCAAAAGGAAGTACAAAATTGCCTTAGCAAGTGCTATCGCATTCCAGTAAATGAAATCCTAAGTCTTTCAGTCTTTCTAACCCTCCATGACAAAAGTGCCGCTTCGCTTTAGGTTAGTAAGGGGCATTGACAGAATAAGCTGTTGCTGTTATAGAATCGGTTGTTCCCGAATGCGGTGGGTGCTATTGTTTAGAGGCAGAGAAGAATAAAGATAGGACATCGGCCTCAGCTAAAACAGAAGAGGGATAAGACCTTAGAGATCTGGAAAGGTTAAAGTCTAAGAGATAGATAGGATTACAATGAGCTATAACCTAGCAGAGGGTATTCTCCTTAAGAAAGGCCGTTGATCAGGATTCATTGCTTGACTGGAACCACGGCTTGCCGAACCACCATTTCAGAGTTATTATTTTCTAATAGAGGAGAGTGAGAAAGAGATCGATTTTCGGATCGCCTAATCCAATAGCGTGGAGTTCGCCCTTATAAGCATAGTTATGCAACAGGGGGCTTGGTTGTGCAGCATACTTATATAATAAGAATAAGATTCTAATTATAAGTTTATAAGTATAGTAAATAAGTTTAGTAGTAAAAGTGGTCATCTCCAGTTGTATTGAGAATCATACTTCTTTTATTAGGCTTGGCTACCATACCAGTTATTATTAATTTAGAAGGGTTCCCTCGCATTGGCAGAACCGTTATTAAGGCTACGAAACCAGTACAAGTTTTAGTAATGTAACTTAGCTTCACTGTATGAGCATCCGAATCATAGTTGTCAGGAACGCGGCCGCATGGCTCAAAATATAAATTTGAGGAGTTGGGAGTCTAATTCAACTAATTAAAAAGCAAAGCAGCGCGGTAAAGCATTTAGCATCAATCACCTCCTATAGCTTAGCTTTTTTATATATATAATAAAGATTGCATCTAAAAACGACAAATAGGCGAGCCCGAACTGTGGCAGATTTTTATCTTTTGACTGTGAAATTAATGTCCAAAAAGGCTAAAGTGGACAAAAGGGAAGAAAGACAGCTTATTGACATCTATCCCCTGGCTAGTTAAAGCCTGATTTAGTGTAGTTAGCCACTAAGAAAAAATGGTAAGCCTATCGAAGTATAGTCTGGCAGAAAGAGTCATAGCCTTGTCTTTAACATAATATAAAGTATACAAATTCTTATTAATAATTGAATTATAACCAACAATGGGATGGGACACACCATGGTAATGGAGTCTGTCGTCCTACTACTTTTTGTATATAATAGCATTTCGTTGAAAGATATCTTGTCTGTTCACGGTAGTCCTATGCATAGTCAGTACGATAGCCCCAATCATGGCGACTAATAAAATAAGACTAGAAAGCAAAAACCAGGCAGAATAGTATGTATAAATTAAGTTTCCTAATGTTTCCAAATTCGTCCAACTTCCTATTTTTTCAACATAAACTCTATGTTTAAAAGAAAGATTTTTGTTGTGATTTGATATTGATGTCAAGACCTCACTCTAATATTCTTGAACAACCAAGGCACAGCTTGAAAAGCAAAGGCTAGAATAGCATATAGAAATAGGCTGGATTGCCTTCCTTGCATCAATTGGCACTAAAAGTCGGACTCCACAGCAAGAGGAAAGGAAGCAGTCCCAAGCGCGTTTAAGCCGCTTCAGTAGGAAACCATTTGAGAAAGTGCCACAGCTCTTGATTCATGTGCATAGGCTCTAAGCCAATAGTAGCCCCTGGCTTCCTAAAATGTCATTGCAATTGCAGATGATCTTCTCTTCTCGGGCAGTGAATCAATATCCCGATAAAAAAACAACGAATGTTGTTCAGGCAAAAAGACAAGGTTTTTCCTTGCTTGAATCGAAATCCCCGATTTTAGAGAGTCGTTCTTTGAGATACATTTTCTTTGCCTGCTGATTTTCATCCCCGTTTTCGTTCTTTTGCGCAGGGGCCTTGGGCTTTTCCTGTCCAGCGACTTGTATCGCCATTAATTCTTTTAGTTTTATAAGACTCGCCTTTTCTGATCGTAGACCACCCTATCCCCTTTCGGTCGAGCAATTTTATAACCTTAACTTTCACTTTAGCCGTCAAAAGAACCTGGAAGAGCCAACCAAACAGGAACGTAGTCAGTTTGAGTAGCGCGAGATTGTATGCTCGCCTTTTGACTAAAACCGTCGCTTTAAAGGAATATAGCGAGAAAGCCTAATTAGTATATTACGTATACTAAATACTAAAATGAGTTAGGAGAAAATGAAACTTTTGAAATGGAAATCAAGAGTATATAATTCGCTCTGTCATATACCAAGGGTAGGTAAGAAAGATCTTAACTTGACTGACCCGTTATAGGTAAAGCCGAGTCATTTCTTTGACCTTCCCTCCTTTTCACTCTGTAACCTTCTGGAATGAAAGACGAAAGCTTGAACGAGTCTTCGTTACAGAAGATTCCTAACTCTTAGCTTTCAAGTAAACCTGAAATGGAAGAAGATCGCCCGAGAGGAGGCTTTAGCCACTAAATCAACGCTTATTTGCTCTGGATCTACAGGCCCGGACGCTGGAATCTATTCCACTGCAAACAACCGAATAGACTACTGCAGGTAGTACTTCTGTTGTTATTGCTCTCCTAGCCTATCCTTGGTCCCAGTAGGGATAAAGATAGAAAACGGATTCTATTGACAGAAGATATGGGAAGGGGAAGGAAGTTGAATTAGCCGGTATTCTTCTTACTAGGCCGGGCCCTCCGGAAAGAGCGGTGGGATTTCTTGAAGTCCTTTCTCTGTCCGCCGATGGGAAACTCGTATGAAAAGAACGAACATGGGGGATTTCAAGTCACAATAAAGTCTGGTCTATTCCCGGTATCGGTTCGTAAAGAGAAAGAAGCCGGAGCCGGAGATAAGTCAGAAGCTAGAAAGCAGTCTCAGTAAGAAGCCGGGGATTAGTATGGATATTTAGTTAAAGGCCGTACCAGTTCCAGCCTCTTCTATGGCTGTAGACTCAGACAGCGTCCTCTCTGCCTTTTCCCTTTGGTGGGCTATTCCCCCTTCTTTTCTATGGGATTTAGAGAGATTGTGTTCCAAGGGTTCCTTCATGTCTTTCTAGCTCTTTTTACATGCCCATAGTGGAGATATCTTTCTATTGTTGTAGTTACACGTCCGACTGGTCTACGGGCTCGCATTTCAAGGCTTACTGACACAGACTTGCCTACACAGACTAATACATACAAATACAAGGCTGGCCTACACATGCACAAAGAGACCTTCCACCTACTGGTTGGCTGGACGTCCCAGCCCGCAGATGTAGGGACAACCGAACTGCGTCACCAAAGCGACTACTCTTTTCGGAAGAGACGGATTATCCCAGTCTTCCTATTAGTCTATGTGCCAGTTCGAATCTGTGGCGAGTCGCTCCCACGGGATAGACGGAAAATCTCAAATTAATAAGGTCTATCCCTTTCCCGCCGCTCTTCTTGATCCTGATGGCTTTTCACTTTTAAGCGGATTGCTTTCTACTTGATAACTGACTCGAAGGCATAATTAGAATTGAAAAAATTTGCATTTTTGCCTGCACCGACATCTTTTGAAATAAACTCCATCTCAAAGCTATTAAGGTCTAAAGTTAAGGCTGTAAACTAGCACTTACATTTTTCTTTATTTTAGGGGCTTACTTGTCTAAAATCACTACTAGCTTTCCCGGAAAAAAGCATATGGTATAGAGAAAGAGAATAATGATAGAGGTCCTGAAAACCCGGAGTCTTCCTTAATAAATTTATATTTTCTGCTTGCCCCCTTGCATATACAAAAAGAATTTAGCCTTGCACTACTCCAGTATACTACAGTGCTTGATTGACCTTTTCTGCTTTCAAACTAGCTAGCAAAGCAGCCTTCCAATAGAGCTAATCTCCTAGCCTTGAGTATTTACAGTGAGTTTGTAGGATCTAAGCATATAAATTAGCCTTATACAACTCTACCTATTAGTATTAGCATTTTCTTTGCTGGGTAATCTCCTCCCAAGCTAAAAACCATTAAAACCATTGAGAATGCCTTACATTTTTCTACTGGAATTGGAAAAAGATCTAGTTTTTGACATCTATAGATATTTCTTCTATGCTACTCCTGAGCCAGTTGCAGTGACTTTTACAGTGGGTTCCCTCGCAGCCATTGACACTTCTTCGTCTTTCCTTAATCGAGAGAGAGTTGCCTTTGCTTAGACCTGGAAGCCTTTCTCAGTAATTGACAACACCTTATCATATTCCCAATTTCCTTGGATGCAGTTATAGCAGCTTTCGTTCTCCTATCTTACTATTACTAAAGTGCCTCCACTATCTATATAATAGGTAATAGGTATGATCCATAGGCTCTCATATGGCTTAAAAAAAAAAACATGCTCGGTCTTAAGAAAAGTTAGCAGATAGGTTGTAGGTTTCGGCTAGGATTTAGACTTGTGATGTTTTAATCGGACAAAAAAAACGAAGAAAGAAAAGTAGCCTTTCCTTCGCCTCAGGCAATGTTGGTCAAATGCCGCATTCGTTCGGACTCGCTACGAGAGAATAGCTATCGATTTCCCTGCTTCCTCTTTTCGGTCTCAGAGAATGCTTGACTTATACTATGAAATTGAATTCTCTTTGAACGAATCCGATTTTTCACGACTAAGCCGAGAAAGATTAAGAGTTAGATCCTTTGCAATATCATCTCTTGCAAAGAAAGTCAGTAGGAAGATATGCTCTCTCTTTCCTACTTTTCACGGTACTACTCACGGTACTACACCCGACTTTCATCAATAGAGCTAGTTGAAGCAGTCTTACACTAGTGCTCCGGGTTAATTTACGAAGCTTTAGCGAAGGTTCTTGTGTCAAGAGAAAGAGGATGTTGTTGATCCACTCTCGCTTCAACCTAAAAAGAACGCTTTCTCACCTGCCTCTTTCCCGGCTTCCCTATCTTAGGATGCCTGAACTTGAACTGGTTGAATCCCTTCTAGTCCGATCTCCGGACCCCATTTCGGACTAGCCCTAACCATTCTTTGACTCAAAGTTTTTGGTTGTTCTATTCTACTTGAAATGAGCGCGTCTCTGAAATTGGTTTTTTCTTTCAACTTTTGAAAATCTATGGTCTTGTGCACAAATGGGATGCAATGACTTAGATAATATAAAAAGATAGTAGGAGGCTCGAGTCTGGAATTCAGAGGTTGGAGCAGGTATTTGCCTGGTATTATTTGTTGAGCCTTTATCAATTGATCAAGTTCGAATAGAAGAAAGAAACTCAATTTTCTCACTTTCTTCGGGTTAAGCGAAGAAAGACGATGGCGCAGTAATAACTTTTCTAAGCCGATATAAATCCTTATCATCTCTTAATATCAGAACAGAAAGTATGAGTGAGAAGTTAGCGAAAGAAGAAAGGACTCATGCTTTGGGTCTACTTTGAACTAAGAGTCCTTACTCACCGAAGCCAGGCTTGAAGCTTCTTAATTGAAGGCAGGACTGAGTGACTTAAGTATCTCTCCTATCCTATAGTTGAGATAAGAGGAATTACTCTAGGAAGGAAGAATCCAACTTGGATAAGTCAAGTTTCCTTAAAGGGAAGGGACTAGTGACTGGCTCAGAAGTATGTAAAGAGGATAGGAGGGCATATTACTCTAGTGATTAGGGCTGCTTCCCCACTCTGCTAATAGCTAGCTAACTTTCCCTGAGAAATGTAGACATGTGACTGCCTTTGAAGTCCTACCAGAATAGAATCTAGTATTGTATAGTACGGATCTTTTACCTAGTATGAAAAATAGCCTTTCTCTTATTAGCTAGCCTATTTCATTTCTTTCTCCCTTCTTATTTGATTATTATTGGATTGGGCCACAGTCTTCATTCTCTGACATTAGAAAGAATCCTACTTGAAATATGAGGGCTGATGAAGCTAATATAAGGGCTAAGGGCTAGCCTCCTCTCCTTATGAGTCTGCTTTCTTCCCTCTTACGCTTCTGATATTGATACTGACTTTCTCCTTATCATTCTAGCCAGCTACTCTAGTTGAAAGAGAATGCCCCTCCTTTCCTTATCTCTCGTCTGCCTTTCCCCCATTGAAGGCCCTGATTACTCCGGAAGGGCTGCTCTTAGTTTGGAAAGAAAAGCTACTATAACTCACGCGGGAATTGCTCTCTTCTCTCAAGGGATATTTACCTCTCTTGCATTACAAGCAATCCTGGAGGATAGGGCTGATTTAGACTCTGTGAGTCAGTGAATCTGCTAAGGCTAAGATAGGGTCAATGCCCCATTTCCCTGTCTATAAAAAGTTTTTCAAAGGAATGATAAATACCGAAAGACTATATCAGATTCGAACTACGATTAGGATATTTCAGATAGAGATAGGCCTATTATGCAAGGTTCAAGTCCTCGCCTAGCTTAGAGAGATTACATGTAGAAAGAAAACTTTCTCCTTTCTTCTTTCAGAATCCCTTACGCTAAGGAGACACTCGACTAAGTAGACTGTGGTCACTCCCATGCTCTGGTCAAATGCTTGAACTCGAGGGATGGGAAGGAAGAGAAAGACTGCTAAACTTATTAGAGGACAGGAGATATAGTGATTTATTCACCACTTTGAGATAAGAGAGTCTTGCCCTAGTCTAGCAGCATCCTTGATTGACGAAAGAGTCTCAAAGATATATATATAGGATTTACGATACTGTCTGAGTCAGATAGACGAGAGAGTCTGATTCGAATGCCAGTCTACTTGGAGCCTGCTGGAAGTAGGAGATAGGATAAGTCCAAGTAAGGATCGCTAGGCTAGTGAAAAGAGAAGAAAGCATTTCAAGCCTAGTCAGTCATTCCTTGAAAGGAAGGATACCCCATCAGTCTCATTCATGAACTTCATCGATAGGCCTCGGGCGAAGGGACATCACTCTCTCCTTGGATCAATGCCCCCATCAGCAAGCAATCAGTCTATGGCGCGCCAGAAAAGCTTTCACTGGATTCAGATTCTAGAAGTAGAAGGCAAGGATAGACCAGACCTAGTTCCCCTTCTATAAGGCTAGTCTAGGCTAGTCGTCTAAGTCAGTCTTCTTTAGATAGGATAGTCTAGTAAGCTAACGATAGCTAGTCTAGTCTTTTCACCTCGTTCTAGAAGTAGCAGATAGGATAAGAAAGTCTATCGCTAGGATAAGTCAGTAAGGCTAGTAGGCTACTAATGAGAGTCTAGTAAGTCTCGCTAGTGACCTTCAATTCAATTGGAATCAAGGATAGTTCAATTCTAAGGTAAGCTTTCTTAGCCGACAAGCAATAGGGGCCTAGAACAAAAAGAGAGAAAGTAGACGTATCTGCAGTCACTGGACTGGAAAGATAAAGCGCAGAAAAAGACGTATGCGCTTCTCAATTAGACTTAATTATTCACTCTTTCATCTGCCATCCAAAGTCAAAAGAATAAGAATCCGTTGTTCCATAATCTCTCGAAGAAGCTAAATCCTCATCTTCATCTGCGGATACAGGCGGACGCATATGAATCTACATATGAATACCCATCTCCAGTCGAATCTGCTTCATAAAAGGATTCCCCTAGAGTTTTGGAAAGAAATGAACGAGGACCCTCTAGCCGACACTGACTCCGAAGCAAAAAAGCATACGCTTCAGACGTTTCTAGGGCTTTAGTTCTTCAAATCAAAAGGCCACCTGAGCTTCTATCTCTACTTGTGGAATGAGCTACCTGCCGAACAGCATTTATTCTTTCTCACCACATTCTATAATCGGTCAAGTCCGGAAACGGAACTGACGGAGATCCTGCTTCACGAGCAACTAGCTTAGCTATTGATTCGGGCATCTCCTTGATTAATGTCATTATCAGATCCTTTTAGATCGGCCGGTGCCAAGTAAGGCAAGCCGAGCAGCTCAATTGCTTCTTTCGAACCATATTCGCCTGACAACGATGATCTTTATCTTAGCAATAGCAAAGACAATTCAGTCTGGCCGGGCTTAGGCACCCCATTCTATTCGGGCAATAGAATGAAAGAAAAAATAACCATACTATATATATATATATGGCTTGGATAAGAGTTCGAAGCGTCTAATCGTATAAGATATAAGAATAAAACTTCCGTTCCATACTTTTTAAGTAAGCAAGGGGCTAGAGGTGGAGAAGACGTAAAAATGGTTGAGAGAAAGAATCCACTTTCATTTCCCCGAACTACTCAAATAAAGAAAACCCGAAATAGCAACAATTTTGCTATTGCATTTCCCTCTTTTTTCTACCTTCTAAAAAGAAAGTTTATCGATTGTTGTATTCCAAACCTCGCACGATTAGTCTACTATCTTTTTATCTTACCTCTATTCCTTTACAGAGCAGGATCTTTATCGGAATTTTTGACTCAGTCTTCTCTAATCCACTTTCTTTAATTCAGTGACTGGTTCGCCAGGACTTCCATTTCTTTTTTATCTTGTGAAGAGAAATGTTGTTTCGGGTACATCGATTTCTTGAATCTTTACTCAGATTGTTGAAATACACCTTGGATCTTCTTACGCTCATTAACTCTTTCTCATTTCGTCTGGCTCATCTCTGTATATGATGCTCTATGATGCAAGGTAATATCGTAATCGTAGCATTCAGTACCTCACTCGATCTGACGAAAGGGGATTATAGGTGGAACAAGTTCTTGAGGATGGAAAAAGGCCCAGGAAGGAACTAAACCTCCGGACTTTGGTTTCCATTATGACTGAAACTCAACCATTATTCTGAACACTTATTCTTTAGGAGCTGCTGAAAGCATCTAACCCCAAGATGACTATTCCCACTTCCCGTTAGCCTACGAGCCGATACAGCGATGGCTTCAGCGGAAATGGAGCGACATAAGTGAAGAGAATGAAAGAGATTATGAGAGAAAGGCTACGGAAAGAAGACGAGCGGATAGGATCCCAGTAATATAGTTGATCACAGCTACTTTTCCGAGGAACGAAAGAGTTCAGACCAAGTCTTTTTGTCAGGCTCTTAGACAAACTTTTGATTCTCTTCTATTTCGTGTAAGAGGAAGAGAGGGAAGAGAGCCACCCACCGCAGGAAGAAGTTGAGCAAAGATTCTTGTTATCCTCAATTTTTTTATTCTTTATAGAAATAAGCCTTGAAAGGGACCCTGAAAGACATTGAAAAAGATATTTGGCTAGAAACACGAATGATCGAAACCATCGGATGTTGGTCCCACCCCTTTTCAAAGAATCAAAGAAATGACAAAAGCAAGAACAGCTGTTTCAGCCAAAGTGATAGGATCTGTTGTGAACAAAGCTAGAACCAAAGCACTACATAAAGTACCTTATTAAAAAAGAAAGTTAAAAGGGCCCAACCTGAATGTGAGTAAATAGCCTATTCCTGCAATCTTGCTGTAAGTCTTCTAAGTCGGTAAGAAAACCTTTCCGGACTAATTCAAAAATCTTTCTCGATAAATACGCGCATGCAGTGTTGCGGTTGCATGTAAAGAGTTTTTTTATATATTTCTATTTTTTTAAAGATGGTAAATCTATGCTCTTTACTACAGATCAGTCCAATCACCCAATTAAAGGGTGAAGCACAAACTAAGCCCAAGCCAATAGGTAGAAAAAAGACATCCGTGTCAAAATAGAAAGAAGAGTCTACCTGCTTGGACCGTAAGGTCTCATTTCCCTGAGTGAGACGAAGGAAAGAAAGCGCCTGGGAATAGCTCCGCGAGTGACTTCTCTAAGTTCTATTCTAAGTAAGGGTGAAAGGCTTTATAGCGAACCGTGCGTCGTCGGAAAGAAGACCGATGTCAGGAAAGAAAGTTTATGGAGGGCTTAGACCAAAGCTCTTTCGTAGCCTAAGCAGTTATGGAAGCTCGGCAAGCTAAAACATTTCTCTCTTTTTAATTGAGCACCCTAAACTATCCAATATGCCATGAACAAGTCTGAAACCGTCCTGGTTGATGGCGATGACTTGGTGAAGGGAACAATTTCGCCAGGAGAAGTCGAGTGAACGGCACTCCGGTCAGGACTCCACGGTACAAAATAAAAAATACTATTGCATAGGTCAGGTTCCATGATATGCCTATTGATTTTCCATGAGATTTTGGATGACATTGAGAATCTTCTGTGGAAACGGGTGGATTCGAGCACGGCTGGTGCATATAGGGGCAGATATTTTCCTCCCTTGAGCATAGAGGTTGACTGATCGTAAGTTTTGGTCCCGCCTTTGTGAGCGAGTTCGAGTTGAGGCTCTGAAAAAGTTAACTGCGGTAGAGAATATGGTTATAAGGATAATGTCCGGCCTTAGCGCCCTCCATCTTTGATTTTTAATGGAGGTATATCTCCATATACTGTAACTTTAACCCTGAAACTCGAAGAGAGGCCTCAGGAGGGAAAGAATCCGGTAACAAGAATCCCGGGACCCTGGAATATGGTTCAGAGGCGAGCTCATAAGCGCGATGTTCGTCCGGGGTAACGAATCAAGTTGAAAGCCAATTACTGCTTTCTCTAAGCTCTAACTGCTATAACCAGGGCAGCACCCGCGTCCTATTTCGTCTGATTACGAATAAAATGGAAGTCCGCCTGTCTGTCTATGGTCAGCTCATGAAAGACTGGATTGCTGGCAATATGAGAAGCGGCCCGATTATCACAATATATGGCTTCTTCAACCAACCAAAACTTGAAATTTCTGCAAAAACGATTTAACCCACAATAATTCAAAAAAGTATGGGCCTCAGCACCTATTGCTTTTTCGTTGAAAGGGAAAAGGAAGAAAGTCTTTTTTGGTCCTACCTCCCAGCAAAAGAGAAGTAACGACGGCGAGGTATAGAATCAAAATCTTTGTTATAGCATATAATGATCCATTTGACTCAGCACAACCTAACGATATATCCAATACCAATGATTTGCGCCCAGAATGCGTTTCGTCATCTATTTGATCATAGAGCTTCGACTGATGCTTCTGACTTTCCTCTCTTACGAGAACCAATCTCTTTTACTCACGGAACTAGACCAGGGCGCTTCCCCACCCTCTGCAAAGAGTCTTATTCTCTTACGAGATTTCGTTTTTGAGCCCTCCATCAGACCAGGTAAGGGTTGGACTACCGAAACTACTTGGTCAAATTCTTTCTCGCTTCTCTGCATAAGAAAGATGGTTTTGGAGAGCCCGCAAGCATTTGCTTATAGAATGGTGGAGGCGTGGACTGAGATTGTAACTAAACCGACTCAAATAACACTATGACTGAACAGTTCACTTTACTGCTAAACCGAGGATGTTGACTGTGGTGAAAGCAAGGACTAGGTCATTGCATATACTTTTTTCTTATTGGTTTTAAAACTACTCTGCTATCAGAATAGGGAGATTGGTATGAAACCGAAAGCCTAACCTGGACTGCTAACAGCTTCTTCTACCTGGAAAAAGTCGTTAGATTTAGATAAGCGTTGGCGAGTTCCTGTTCCTGGTCTCCTTATCCTGTAAGAAAATAAGTATTGGGGCGAAGGTCTCTTTTCAATATTGAATTCTTCCACGCAGGTGCAAATAGAACAATTAGAGCGGGCTATTCTAATCTTTATAGTTATAGATATTTTGCATGAATTAGGGATTCCGAGAGTTGGAGGCTGCTTTGAACGCATATAGCATATAAATTGAATTTTGAAGAGGCTTCGCCCCCTTTCCAAAGGACGCTCATTGATGCCGAAGTGATGCAGTCCATGGTGAGGGTGATCAAGGCCGCATTTTGAGGCGCAAGCTGCAAAGTTTCCAATATAAAACAACCTAACATACGCCTTCTCTAAATCAACTTTGATTGCCATCCATACCTTCTTAGACGATTTCCCGTGCATCGAATGTATGATCTCCTGTGCAATAAAAATATTGGTTGTAATATGCCTGCCCGAAAACTACATTGTTCTTCACAAATGAGGGCTGCCAAACATGTTTTGAACTCGTTGAACCGTCGTAGAAAAAAAAAGTGGTAAAAAGGCAGCTTCTTTTATTATGAGATTACGCCGGTAATTATAATTAAAACGTCTTATAGCGCCTAATAATGGATATATCATGCAAGTTCAAGCTTCTATTCTTGTGATAGGTGATTGCATCAGTAGCAAACCGGGGCTAAAAGATCCTCTGACAGACAGAGGCAAGTCAAGCGGTAAGAAAACTTCCTGATGATATCCTTATCTAAGATAGGGCAGGTCAGAGGTTCGATATGCGATATCCGATACTCTTTCTCAAGCAAGTAGGTATACGACGCCTTTCCGAAGAGGCTAAATTTTTTATATCTATGTCCTCCCGGCTAGGAGAATCAATCTATCCTTCTTTCCAAGCAGGCGATTGTTTTATTATTGTTTCTAGTCTATGACTTTGAACTCCCTAAAATACAAGACATGCACACTCGCACTCCTTTTTGAAATAGCTCAAATGATAGCTTTGATGAGGCGAAGACGAACTTGGCTACCCTAAGGTCTCGAGCTTCCTACCTTTTGCCAAAACTACCTTAGTGCAAGAGAATCCACGAGTAGACAGGAATGATAAGAGTTGCATTTTCGGTACATTCGAATTCACCCTCCCCCCGCTAGGCGGTAGACCGATCCCCCTGGCTTCAGGGGTTAGCGTTACGAGTGAATCAGGTACCTTGCTGTCAGCCAGTTCGTCAAGTTTTTTTAAGAGGTTTGAAGACTTTAATTTTCAATAAAAGAAGGTTCTCGCGTTGCGCTAGCGAGAAAGCCAGTGCGGGTGATAGGAGAGTTTTTCATGGGAGTTCCCTTACTGCAATTGATTCAGCCGAGTCAGTTCTTTCTGCAGTTTGATTCTCTCTGTGTTCAATTCATTATGCCTTTTATTCCCAGTTAAGTATGAAAGGTGAAAAAAGACAGAGGTTAAGCTTGACCTACAGATAGGGTTTACCTTTGCAGTCTGTAGTTTTTAGGTCCACTCCTTATCTGTTTGTCACATCGCCTGTAGCATGGTCAGTCGCATTAGAAATTTTGTCCGCGAAGCTACCATCGTACGAGGAGCGTAGCCACGCAAAAGACTGGAAGGAGAGGCTGCGAAGCAGCTCGACCGACCCTTGAACCTAACCCTCGGAACGTAGTAGCGCAAAAGACTTCCTTGAGAGGCCTAGAAGCTTAACACCGTACGAGGTACGGAGTTCGCAAAAGACTGAAATGAGAGGTACGGAGTTCTCGACTGAAAGGAGAGGAAAGCGGGTGCGTGTGGGTTGTCCTATCGGCGGGGATATACTCATAGGAGAAGTAGTATATAACCCTAGGCGCCATGATTTGTCCGACCAAGTCGGCCAGCCTTTCGGGATTGATATAGTCTTTTACATGGGCCTTTTGCAGAACCTCAATCATTTGCTCTCGGCGATGTTCCGAGGTGATCAATAGATCAACAATTGAGATCTGCGCGGGGGTCTTTTTCAGTAGTTCCGCCACATTCTACTCTGGCTTCTTGAGAGCCTTGTGAAAGGCCTCTCTTGCTGGGTCTTTCTCTACTGCTTTCTCCTTTCCTTGGTCCTTCCGTGGTTCTCAAATGGTCAGGTTTGAAGCATGAAGCATCGTCCCCACCTAGTCATATTTCCTATCTTAGCACATTCTTCACCCTCTTTCTTCTCCACTTTCAATGCTATCGTCCTGCTTTCATATGTCCAAGAAAAAGCCTTACCTTCCCTTACTTATAGAAAAGAAATAGAAAAGGGTGGGGTTGAGATAACGATAGGTTCAAGTTTTAGGGATAGTAATGGTGGCTGGTGTGGGCCTTGGTTGATGATTGACATGGATTGAGACGGGTTGGTTGAGCACGAATTTTTTGTTTTGTATATTTCTGTGGTCTGGCTGGAGGGTATTTGAAAAGTCTTCACTGAGCTGGCTCAGGCTTACTTCTATGGGGTCTGTCTTTCATTGAATTGAATTTCAGAGCTCTCACGCTGCTATCTAAAAAAGCGCTACTGAACGAGAGCGGGTGAAGTGCTTACGCCCCATTAGAGATAGGGGCGAGCCAAAGAGAAAAAAGATCTCTTAAAAAAAAATATATTCAAACGCTGGAGGAACGGATCCTTTCTTCGTCACAAGTGTGCTTGGAATCGTCGTTTTTTGAGCTCTAATGCCGGAAAGGGGATGGGTACTGAGCCGATAGCTTGAGACCGAACACTGCTAATCAGAAGAAAAAAGACGCCCTCCTCACTTGGAGCCGTAGCCGTAGTCTGGTTGGGCTTCCTGACCTCTTATTCATTCGATTTGGAATAGCTCTTTTTCTCTGCTATGGGAACCCAACGGAACTGCTGCTATGATAGTAAGCTCTTCCTCCTTATATTACCGGACGGAGAAAAGAAAACTAACTAACTTAGATCTCGGTAAAGGAAGCATAGGCCTCTCACTTTGTACACTCGTTGTCTTACTCGTTAGACTAGAAGAAACGAACGGAATGAGTGAAACGAATCACGTATTGATATCTCAAGCCCAAGGTTCGTTCTACTGCTGTAGAATTTCTGCCATTTACACTATGGTCTTCTTGCAACGATCTTCGTTTCTTCAGGAATGGTGTCGGTCAATTGGTGTTCGGTCCAGTTTAGAATTGACCTCTATTTCAAATCCCGCTTCCTTGTTAGCTGGGAACCCCCTCCTCTATGAAGCAGAGAATGATCGATCGAAGACTGAGAAGATAGAAGAAGATGTTTTAAGCATCGGTTGCGACATCGAATGAGACTTATCCAGGGAGCAAAGACTCCGGTTGTCTTTCGTCTTTGAAGAAGTCAAACGCAGCCTAGAAAGAGGCTACGAAGCGGTCGAGGGTTGAGTGAGGGCCAGTGGTTGCGAATATTGAATTCCATATCCCTGCTTCTTTGAATCTGTTACTGGGTAGGCCATGTAACCATGCCTTTGGGTGCTGTTCCTTCTTCGTTACAACAAAAGATCAAGATGCCAAGAGATGGGGGAAAGGGCCTCTGTTGATGATCGGGTTTCTTTAAATAGAATATGGGGAAGGACGTTGCACACCCCCGTTGTCTTACTCGTTACAACTTTCGTAAGTAACTCAGTGCAGTTTGCCTTGTAAAACGAAAAGGAAATATGAACAACCGCGCTGGTCGTAATAGATATATCTATATGCTATGAAAACTAAATTTAAGTCACAGGATAACCCGCCCCATTACCACCGTGGACTTTGAGGAAGAAAGCCTAACCCCTTTGCTTAAGGATATAGAGTGCCCTCCGTTGTCCCCATCCCCGCCCAATACTGTGGAGATACTATTGTTCCCGCGTCTTCATCCTCATCATCGGAAATGTCTAATATTCATTCCATTCTTTCTCCTTCCACGGAAAGAAAAGTATGTGAAGCACAAGGAAGGATCGAAGAAGAAGTTTGACGCATAGCAAGGGAGAATGGGTTCGATTTGGGCGATGAGGCGCCACATGTTTTGGGCCAGTGGGTGCACGGGGAAGCATCGGATCTATGATTTGCAAAGAATGAAAGAAAGAAGTGAATGGTTGACGTGTGGTCTCACTCGTCCCCGGCGGAGGAATTCTACATGAACCCCGCACTAGTAGACTTTTCTTTCTCACTATTTTTTTGTCTGCTGCTTTTGCCGAATATCAGTAACCATGCTTCTAACAGTCTTACCATAGCATAAAAAGTCCTTTTAGGCGCTTTCTATCTAACTTAGAGCTTATGAAATTTACACAGACCGTCTGTGATCCCTATCCCCTTTGTAGGATGACTCCAATGGGCTTTCATCTTACTTTTTCCTACCGGATCGACGGACGCGGAAAACTCTCTTCGTCTCCGTTAGTGCTGTGCCGGTCGTGCAAGCTACTTGTTGCTAAGGTCGCGGGATTGATGCAAGTTTTTTTGCCTAAGCTCACTTTGTCTTAGTTGGTAAATCATACTTTTTAAGAATAAGAATAGAAAGAGGGAGCTTGCAACTGCTTTCTATTAAATAGAATGAATAACACTACTAAATCGAGTCTTTATTTCACAGTCACTAAGAATAAGAAGAGGTAAGGGTGCCATTGACACTTTAGTCTAAATGAAACTAAACTAGATAAGGACCAAAGCTTGAATAGCTCTTCATTCCTTGAGCTCGACTCGGTCGCTTTGCTGTTCTTGACAGTCGCTACGTTCAAAGAAGGGGGACCACTTTGCTTAGGACTTTGTTCTCGAGTGATAGGCACCTGGAAGCCTAACGATAAAGAGTTGTTCTTTTTCCTGACTAAGCATCAAAGCGCCCTACCGAACGGTTTGTCTCTCAGCCTATTCGAGCGGTCTACTTACCCACCAGAACTCCTAATAGCTGCAAACTTTTGCGCACGCATTCTCGCCCTTCCTTACAATACAAGCAGATAAAAAGAGCTTGTCGAACCAAGTGCTATACTGCGAAGTGCAAAAGATGAAGACTCACATCCACTGCCAGACAGAATAAAAAACGGAACATGGACCAAGGAGCGAGGCATGAATTGGTCCCTCTCGGCAAGGCTAGCTTCCCCCCCGTAACTCACGTCGCTCTTTGTGGCGCGAAGTGTGCTGTAGTGGTTTTCTAACTTTCCACCTGTTGAAACGAGTTTCAACTAGATCGATTGCTTAATGCCTAAGAAGAAATGGTTCCCCTGTCGGTTGAAGCTAATTTTGAGCCTATTAGTAACGGAGGACCTACTAACAGATACTTTTTTTGCCTGCTCTGCTTGATTTGCTGGAATAATGCCGATACTTGTAAGCCATAGCCGTAATGAAGGTCATTATTATGAGTACTCTTCGAAGTAGAGGCAGGAAGGGGTCCTCCTGAGTTAGTTAATTATGGTTCAGGCCTATTCATATCAATCAATTGGTAAGGTAAACAAAACTGGCATAAATAAAATACAAATAGGATAAGTAAAAAACCAATCTACATATCTATATTTTCCCCGTTGACGACTTTCTTTTCTGACCGTATCTTTCAGAAGTAATGGCAGCTTTGTCCACTGCCCCTGAGGGAGAACTTCTTAGAAAGAACACGCAAGGACAGAGAAGATCCCTCATGGGGGCACTCTCTTTAAATTAAAGACGTTAGCAATCTCGGCTGAGTCAACTTCAGTTGACAGTTCCGGAAAAGCATAACCATTACCATGAACTCCCCTTTTTTAACCACGAAAGCATCAATCATTTCATTTAAACGGATCTATCTTCTAAAAAAGAAATTCACCTGAGCCAGGTGAGGCATCTTCACATCTATGGCGTCTTAGGTTCTTAAGGATATTAAGGAGATGCCCCTTTCTCTTATCTACGATTCCACCAAATGCAACTAATTCACAAATCGTGAATTAGCCTCGAGTCAGGCCTAAGCCCGGAAGAGCTTTCGTTCTAAACTCTGTTTTCTCAGGCCCGAACACTCACAGAAGAAGGAAAAGCAAGTCTACTGGCTTGAGAGAATGGCTTTCTTCAGTATTGATTGCAATAGGGAACTTACTACGCTTAGAGTTATAGAGAGAAGAAGGGGGATAGCGTTATTCAACATATCCCAGGATATGCTATTGAATCCGTTTGCGATTGTTTAAGTCCTTACCGGGCGCAAGCCCAAGGCGAGAGAAAACAGAGAGTACAGTAACCAATCGAAAACTGGATTCACAGGCAAACCAGACTGACTTACCACAGACAGTAAGGCAGAGAATTGATTCAATTTTCCTTAATAAGATGAGTAATCAAGCAGCAAAAAAGAATAGCGGAAGTTAAGTTATTTAGGGGGGATCCTTTCACTCTTTCGTTATGCAAGAATAGTCAGCGTCAGTGACGCGACTTCTTGATAGCATGGGTCTCGTCCCTCGGGACCGGGCGTCAGAGCCAAGAATAGAAGCGATTCAACCAGAGTGAAATTCCTTACTTATCCCCGCTCTCAAGGGAGCTCGGGAGGAGAGGGGAAGAATTCTAATCAAAGTCAAGTATGACAAGCAAAAATCCTTTGAATGAATGCCTGTCTAAGGTAAGCTCCTTCATGTCTTTGCTCCCGCAAGCGGGAAGTACTCCTATCTTTTTAAACAAAGGGAGAGAGAGGAAGGAAGGCAGCAATAACTCTTCTTTCAAAGAAAAAAACATACCAAAATTTTGCCTTTTCATCACAGGCACAATATTATAGAGCCATTCTTCTCGGTGTTTGCTTGTATGGCTTGAAACCATAAGGAAAATGTCTTCTATAAGATAGAGCTCGTGTCAATCGAATGGGAAAACCATTTTCCTCTTTCTTGTTTAGCTTCTCCTTCTTCCTCGGGCATTCAGCCTTAGGGTAAGCTCCTTCACTCTGATCCCGACTTAATGATAGATATCAGGTTAGAACCACCAGTCAAATAAGGGAAGAAATCCTTATCAAGCATAACGGCTTTTATCACTAAGATAAGAATGATCTCCTGTTCAGGCTAATCAATCAACTCAATCGATTAGCGTATCAGAAGAGATTGGCTCGTTGATCTTTGATTCGAGATCCCGGCTGGCCTAACTTTTTTAACCCCAAAGCTAATCGTAGCTAAGCCGGAAAGACGACCCTTTGCGAAAAACCAGATATAGATAGTGTTCCGTGAGTGATCGTTGTTGTCGTGAAAGGGTTCTCTTTGAACTTTGAATCCTATTTGAACTAAGCCCGAACGGGATGAGACTTTCTTTCGTCTTGCTTGCTGGGAGAGAGGAAGCTTCCGGACCACCACTCCCGACGCATTTCCGGGAATCACCAGGATGATAAGTGAACGCTTGCTTCCCCACGTCAGGGAAGGGAAGGAAAGCGTTCCAAAGATAAAGTAGCTCTAAACTCATCGATATGAAATCATCGTCTCTATTTTTTTTACTAACCCAACCTAAACCAATCATTCTCATATCTATTAAGGAAAGGTTTGAACAGGCTCGTGCTCATACGTATGGATACCGACATGGCTACCAAAAAGGAGGAGAATGGATCCTTGATTATGTCACTAAGAAACCCTTGACCGCTAAAGCCATAGTCTTACGAAATGCAATTAAAGGTCATAGGTCTAGGAGATGCCATGAGAAGGGATACTTATTTTCAGTCTTTTACTTTGGCAGATAGTTTTGTTCAGTCTTATGTTAGAGACCTACGATTGATTCATTTTAGTAGTCTGTCTATTACAAGGGTTTACGATATGGTGGGCTCAAACACACTCTCTACTTCTGATGAGACCGGACCTGTGTTGTTCGCCTCATCATTTAGAAGTAGTGCGTCAGGCAACCTCATGCCCAATGGTGCAAATAGGATACGATTTCTGTCCGCACTCACTCCATTGTGCACAGGTAATCAAAGATTGCTCTCGCCCTACCGAAACCGCCTTTGACCCCCTAGGGCTCAACGCACTACGACCATATAGTAAAGCCATCTCACTTTCCATCATGCTAGGTGCAGTAGTAGTAGCGCAGGCCTTAGGAGAAACAGTCTCCACATTATAAGCTAAGCAAAGGCTAAGGTTAGAGTCAAAAAAGACTAGGAAAGCGAAAGGTTGGAAAAACTTAATCGAGGTACGAAGTGACTCGACCACCCCTTGAACCTAACCCTCGGAAAGCAACCTATCTTATAGCCTTCGTGCCCAATACCTATTGGTCACTTCACTTCTCTTTCAGACAGGGAAGACGTAGTGCAGTGTGAGTTATAAAGAAGAAGAAGAAAAATGACACGCGAGAAGAGACAGCTTTAATATTGGTGAAGTCAAGGCAAAGGAAATGGGCTCTTACACTATATAGACTGATTCCTTAATGTTCCCTACATCTCATGCACTCTTATAGAAAATAATACAGTCATCTTCAACTCCGGCTATAGTACTTGCATCTGCTTTCAAAGATTGAAGAGGAGAGGACAATAAGTAATCCTCCGCTTCAGCAATCCCCATCTGCTGCAGATAAATATGCTGTTTCATCCGCTGAGACAAAAGCATATGAATCAACTGTTTCAAATGAAAGAAGATGCCACCATTAAAAAAGAAAAGACGTCCATTTATATTCTTCACAAGGGAGGGCGGTCAATTTTGAAGCCTGAAGAATAAGATTCATTATAATAGTTTCAGTAGTCGATGACTAAAGGGCAAGTCCGACGGCAAGGGGTGTTATCTGGTATAGAACCAGAACAAGGGCGGAGGGAGTTGTTTTCCAGTAGCAGGAATTTCCTGATTGTAGGGTCTATAAACCCATAGAGGGGTGTGGCTGGCTGAGTAGTTTCTCAAATCCCGAGAAGGGTGGTGGATGGGATAAGTAAACATTCGAGTACATAGTTTATATGTTTAAGACGCCGAATACGTTAAATCACCCACCGAAGACGCATAAGAAGAAGAAGATGAATCATACATAGCATAGGTAGGCATCCTACCTAAGAACCAGAGTGACGGGCCGGTCTTTCCCAATCCGAACCAGCGGAATAGGACTGGTGGTCGGAAGGCTTCCTTCAGTGAGTGCGCCTGTTTCACTTTAACTCTTTCAGATGTCACTAGAGAAAGATCAGTCTCAGCTAAAGCCAAATCCGAAGACGCATCTGCACCCTTTTTCACCTAAAGCAGAAGTCTTCATCCGATGATGCCACTTGTTGCCGTTGATGGCCGTTGCAGCAGCACCGGTGCCGGTCATGCTTCAAAGTGGAACAAAACGGATTGGTTCTACTTGATATGAGTCGACAGGAGAAGCACCGCTCAAAGGAGCGAAGGCGAAAGCCAGTCATTTTGACCTTGTTTTATGAAAGGAGTGGACCTTACTCGAAGGAAAAAAACCTCGAACCGAGACGGTTGATGAGGAAGAACAAACTTATGGTGCTTCCCCTACTATGCCTTTGACGATTTTCTTTTTAACCCAGTTTTCCTTTTTTCCAAAAGTAGATGAGGACGGGTATTGAATTGACGCTTGGCGCGCTTGCTTCCCTCTAAAGAAGCACAACCGGTAACGCTTTGAAGTGTTAGGTGAATCACTCAATTCTTTCCGTACCGACCTCTCTCGAAGCATTGTAAACAACCTCATCAGCATATCCAGTTAGTTCCGAACTAACATATCAAGTTTCTCCTGAACAAAAGGATCATCCTTTTTATCCCTTGATTCTGCTTTTCCCGAATCAACATCAAATTGTTGCTAGGTCAGTCATAGGGTTATTTCCAGTCTAGTGACGAATCTTCACCAAAGAAAGCTGCACCTTAACTAGGTACAAGATACCTGTGATAGCCCTGACCGTGGTGGACGCATACACTCGCAACACAAAAGTCAAGCGAAAGATGCCCCGAAAACTGCAGGGTTCCCTCCGACGGTAAGGAAGAAATTCATTGATAACAGATCATTGCTAAGAAAGAAGAGTTGAGTTAGCAGGCTCAGGGGAGATCTTAGATGAAAGCATTTTCTTTCGAGAGGGGAAGAATAGCCTAGTTTCGTAGCCAAGTTAAAGACGTGCCAACTTTTCCTACTCTTTCTTAAGCGCTGGTTCTGCTTTCACTAGATTCTCTTCTTTTTCACGCATCCCTTTCGTTTGGACTGATTTCGCAGGCGTTAAAGCAACGAAAAGAAAGGCCGGCCGGGCCTTAGCGGAGTCACTTCCTCACTTCTTTTTTAGGGAAAGAAGCCTAAGCAATCTCCTTAAGTGTTGCGCTTCTTGCGTCTGTCCTTAAAAGAAGAGAAGGAACCTGAGGGCATCAATCAACATATAGATATAAAGGATAGGGCATAAGGATGAGACTAGCTTGTAGCGTTCACGTGGTGAAGGTTGAACTTGGGCCTTGGCTTCGGTTCGTTAGATGGGTTCTGTGGCGAACTCGAGTAGAATAAGCTCTTATTCCTCAGTTCTGCAAGGAAAACAGGTATGGGATTGACTCCATGCTTGAGCTGATATAATATATATATAACCCGACCATCCACATATCCGTCAGCTTTAGGGAAAATCACCAGCCCGTAGATTGCTAAAGCCATCATATCCATCCCTGCTTCATCATTAGAGTGCAATTGAATGAAAGTGAGTAACAAATCCCCAGACGTGCCCCTCACCCTTTTCTTTCACGTATGGGTCAATTGCCTTTGCTTGCATTCCCATCATCTGTGCGAGTTTCTTTTTGAATCCTGATCCTGCCCTTGGTTCATGCCAATGAAGCTTTTCAGGAAGAAGCGATGGTATATTAAGTAAGACAGAATCTTCCTCCATAGTGGGAGTCAGATCGAGTGAGCCAAAAGTGAGTGAAGCACCTACAGCAAACGTAGACATTGACCCAAAAAAGATCGTAGAATACCGGGTTGAAGCAGTAAATCTTAGTTATCGAAAGCAGAAGTCTTGCTTTCTTTCTTGGTGTCCCATGAAAGAGGATTAGAGCCAATAAATATACATTACGATATACATCCCCTCTACTTCAATTAAAAGAAGAACAAGCACTTCCCCTTTCAACTATTTCAAATAGGGCCGGGCGGTTGATAACTAACTCTTCTTTCCGCATCTTCGTCACTCTCCAGAAAAGGGGGAAAAAGGGCTATTTTCTATCGGGGGAGGATCGGCAGAAGCTGGTGCATTCCTTTCATTCCCACCTTCATAGGAAAGATCTTCCAGTTCCCTCCGATCAATGGTCGAATATGCTGCCGTTCTCCTATCGGTCTTTTGGCTTTAGCTCCTCTCACGTTGTTCGAGTGGCTTCGCTCCTCTCC
>Ga0268255_10000550_pt1 | contig 25391 bp, 31 predicted proteins | sample AgamicOrMarz_FD_200256 | JGI IMG/M metagenome (GOLD analysis project Ga0268255, IMG submission 200256) | Agave microbial communities from Guanajuato, Mexico - Or.Ma.rz (v2) (version 3) | ecosystem: Host-associated > Plants > Phyllosphere > Phylloplane/Leaf | place: Guanajuato, Mexico...
TCTACACAGAGGAATTAACTCAACTTGGTGCTTCATATGTAATTAATACAGAGATGACTCCACTCTACGATACGGTTATGGAATTGACGAATGGTCGTGGAGCTAAAGCAGCAATTGACTCTATTGGGGGACCATCTGGTACAAACTTAGCCTATTGTGTCAGTCCAAATGGAATATTTTTGACGATAGGTCTTTTATCAGGAATACCTGTCAATTGGGCAGAAATTATGAATAACAATAAAATAAATACAAACATGTTTCATTTACGTCATTGGAACCAAAAAGTCTCTACACGTAAATGGCACGAAACATTTTATCAGCTTATACAATTTGTTCATGAGAAACAGTTAACATTAACAAAACCCCAAGTTCAATATCATCTTTCAGATGTAAAAAAAGCTCTTACTACTAAAATTAAGGGCAAAATACTTTTAACTAGTTAAAAGTTAGGGATATTATTAATAAAATGTAAAATAATAACATTATGGTTGGCTCTTTAAACAGCCAAAAAATGTTTATATCCTTGGCTGTCCAGTAATTTTCAGATTTATTTTTTGAATGGACAGCAAGCTTACGGAAGTAGCTACATAGTATCTAAAGAATCCCGACTCCATTACCTAATTGGTATCTATTTCGGTGATGTAATACATTAACATTTGCTTAATTGAAACTACTCTAAAAGAGTGGCTTTTTTAGAAGGATTTTAGGTTTTCAAATCCAAATAACAGGATAATATTTACTTACAAAGCAATTGAAGAATGTAGAAATGGAGGGGAGTGAATTGCCTAACAAAGAATATCCATACTATTTTATAAAGTTAGGTAAGTTATATTATGTAAATGAAACATGTAGAAACGTAAAAGAAACAAGGAGGTGACACAACATGGCAAACAACAAAAGCAGCAACAATAATGAATTATTAGTATACGGTGCTGAACAAGCAATCGATCAAATGAAATATGAAATCGCGAGCGAATTTGGTGTAAACCTTGGTGCTGACACACCTGCACGTGCAAACGGATCAGTAGGTGGTGAAATCACTAAGCGTCTTGTACAAATGGCTGAGCAACAACTTGGCGGCGGACGTTTCTAATACAATTTTATAATACTGGCTGAAGGAAGAATGGACTCCATTCTTCCTTTTTCTATGAGGGATTTTTTGTACTATTTCATAGAAAATGGCCCCTTGGTGCAACTATAAGTACAAGATTAAAAATAAATCTTACTGTTCCTTTAAATTTTTTTCACCTGTATGCTAATTTTAGTAAGATATTCTTCTTCGTTATTAGTTTTTAGTGAATCGTATAAGTACTCTTCATACGCGTGTCCTACAATAGAATAGCCTTCTGACTTAATAAAATTAGTTACATAAAGGTACGATGACTCAATATTTTTATAAGGTCCTTCGTGATAATAAATGGCATAAAGGCCTTCTGGCCTTGAATGTTCTGTTTCCAACTCACTATAAGAAAATAAATAATCAACCCTCTCAAACCTCTCTTGAATTAGGGTATCCTTTGTCAATAATGATCCGATAGGAACAGGAACATGCAAACCAATTTGCTTTCCAAAATGTTTATATTGCTCTGACCATTCTTCTACAGTGTTCATGCCCTCATTTGCAGTTTCATTGCTTAGATGGATGTACTTTTTCTCCGTTTTTTGGATATAAACCTCCCCAATATCAACATCTTTTAGTTCCTCTTCCGTTGAAATAATCTGCTTAAAGAAACGTTGAATTTGAAGCAATTTTTCAATTTCTTTTTCTACTATAACAGTTTGTTGCTTTGCCATTTGAACAAATTTATGGGTATTTTGGGAGCTAAGGTATTCTTTCAATTCTTCAATTGACACGTCCAATTTTCGAAGAGATTGGAGTGTAGAGAATGATTTAATTTGATCATAGGTATAATAGCGATAACCATTTGAAAGTTTGCCTGCAGGTTTGAAAAGATTAATTTTATCGTAATAAAATAATGTATCTTTCTTCACTCCCACGTAGCTAGCAAATTCTCCTGTAGTTAAAGTTTTAGTATTTTTTCTCTCCAAGTTGAAAACTCCTCTTGACTATAGACTAACTCCATACTTCATACTCTATCATAAGCAAACGCTGTATCATATGGCATGGAAAGTACATCAAGCTATATATAAGCTTTTGCACAGCAATCTATACAGACGGGGGTTTACATATGAGTAAGACAAAAAGAAGTACACTATACCTCTTACTTATAAACATATTTATTGTTTTTTTAGGAATTGGTTTAGTAATACCTGTATTACCAAGCATTATGAATGAATTAAACATTAGTGGTACAACTGTTGGTTATTTAACAGCAATATTTGCCCTAACACAATTAATTATTTCTCCATTTGCGGGGAAAGCAGCTGATAAATTTGGCCGTAAAATCATGATAGTAATAGGATTATTTATTTTCAGTGTCTCAGAACTATTATTTGGAATGGGGAAAACAATCGAGTTATTGTTCATATCACGTATTTTAGGCGGTGTTAGTGGCGCTTGTATTATGCCTTCTGTGACAGCTTTTATTGCAGATATAACAACATTGGAAACACGCCCAAAGATGCTAGGGTATATGTCGGCGGCTATTACCACTGGACTAATTATCGGGCCAGGTGTCGGTGGCTTCTTAGCTGAGATTGGCACGCGAGTACCCTTTTATTCAGCTTCAATTCTTGGATTTATTGCTGCAATCTTATCCGTTATGCTGTTAAAAGAACCCGCGTCTCCTCAAGAGGAAATAGAAACCACGGGACTAGTAGAGAAGAAGAGTGGCTTAAAGAAAATATTTATGCCTATGTTTTTTATTGCTTTTGTAATCATTTTTGTATCGACGTTTGGGTTAACAGCATTTGAGTCATTCTTTAGTTTATACGTTGATCATAAATTCGCGTTTAGTCCATTGGATATTGCGATTTCAATCACAGGCGGTGCCATTATAGGTGCAATATTTCAGGTTGTACTATTCGAACCTTTAGTAAAGCATCTGGGTGAAATTAATATGATTCGTTGGTCATTGGTATTATCTGCGATTTTAGTTTTTACAATGACATTAGTGAGCTCGTACTGGACGGCTATGACAGTTACATTTACCGTATTTATAGGTACGGATCTCATTCGCCCAGCCGTAACAATGTACTTATCACGCATCGCCGGCAACGAACAAGGTTTTGTTGGAGGAATGAACTCTTTTTTCACTTCTCTGGCCAACGTGTTTAGCCCCATCTTAGGTGGCATTTTATTTGATATTAATATTAATTACCCCTACTATTTCAGTACAGTTGTCATTATCATTGGTTTAGCCATCACTATACTATGGAAAAAACCTAAAACTGAAGAGTTAAACCTATCTAAAAAGAGTACCTTGTAAGCCCTTATATTTAAATCTGATTTCTCATCTATTTCATAAAAAATGGGCTATTAGGACAACCACCAGCATATAAAAACCCATTACTTCTTGCATAATCACCTACCCCTTACCTACTGCAGTAAGGGTTCTTTTTTATTTTTTGAATGGACAGGAAAGCTTACTGCAGTAGCTACATAGTATCTAAAGAATTACTACTTCATTACCTAATCAGTAGCTAATTCAGTAACGTTACCGCGTTGTTAGAAAAGATAGATTTTCACGAATGAGTTGTTAACTGTCGTAAATTTCGAAGAGCAACAAAACCTGCTTTAGTTCCATTACCAACTAGAACTAAAGCAGTACATACTCCAAATGTTGCTAGATTTGAATGAGCAATCAATTGGGCAGAACAAAAACGAATATTACTTCTTGCAAGTTCAACGACTTTTACCTCATATTTGAAATCACTAACTTTATAATTACCATACGAGTGTCCTGTTCTAGGTAACCCCTCTCCGTTATCTAAAAACATGTTAGTTGAACTAGAATAAGATTTCATATGCAAATTTATAAGTTTGTCCAAATCTTGACTACAGTTAATTGTTTTTTCGTCTAAAAGTCCATAATTGCTACCTAAATCAATTAATTCTTTCCTTTTTTTCACAATACACTTTTGTAAGTCTTTTATTTGACCTACTGGATTGACTACCATTAACATAGCTTTTTCTCACCTCATCGGAATTTTTCATCTCTAGGAAATTTAGTAGGTCCATAATAAAAAGATAGAGCCAACAAAAAATATTATGAGCAATATAAGATAGAATGAAAACGTTTTCTACAAAACATATCAAAAAATTACAATAAAACACAAAAACTGTAGACATTAATGAGGTAGTCCAGTCGAAAAATTATATATTTTTAGTTAGCATAATGTAATTTATAGAATAGGTCCCCTAATATTAAAAGAAAGCGTATCAGCAAATATAAGTGAGATTTTTCAAAAAAAGGAGTTACAAAATAATAAAAAGGAAATAATTCTCAATTATTAGGAAAATAAAGATAAATAGTTTAGCTCCTTTTTAACGTGGAAGATAAAAAATATATTGAAAATTATTAGGAGGAATGTAAAATGACAACTAATAAAAATAATGACAAAATGAGCCGTGAAGAAGCTGGAAGAATGGGTGGCAAAGCTACAGCTAAAAATAATGATAAGGAATTTTACCAGGAAATCGGTGAAAAGGGTGGCAATTCCAACAACAAACGTAATAATGACTAATTGTTTGTAAAATTGAATTTTTCTATTTTTACGCGGTATATGATATACATTTTTAGTTCGCATCATCAACATTAATAGAAGCCAAATTCTTTATATATAAAGAATTTGGCTTCTATTTTTATCAAAAAAATGATTAATATGTTTATTTAATAATAAAAATCAAATTAATTCGGTTTGGTTAGTTAAATAAGAATATGCAGTAATCATTATCCCGTTAGTAGGATATCATTTAATAAAGCTAGTTCTACTTTAAAAGGATCGTTAACTTTTCTAAGCTCACAATAACCAGAACTATAAATATGAATAATCTTAAATCGTTTACCGCGATAGAAAACTTCTTTATTAATTGACATACCTTCCCTCCAGATTCATTATTACAGTTTTTTCAACATATTAACCCTTTTTCTTATTTGAAATTTATCTGGAATAAAATTAAGCTACTATTCCCTTTTTTATATGTTTTAAAACATAAATTCAAATAAATTTTAAAATATACTCATTTATGGACATACTTTTTACCCCTTTGAACAAACTACTCAAGACGCCGTGAGGCATCACACCAAATTTCCTATTCTAAACAGGGAAAACTACTGAACAGGAGCAGTAGTTTTTTCTTTTTGTTCTATCCAACTATGCTATCGCCTTGAAAGAGAGGAATAAAATTTAAAATTACTCTTGTTTAGCAGACAGAAGGTTCACTCATTGGATATTTTGTGCAAAATTAGTTATGACTTTTAATATTGTTTAATTTATAATAAAAAGGAAAAAATATAGATTATTTGTTCCGAGAAGGCGCCATCTTAGGAACAAACTAATACGTAGATTATACAAAATTAGTTTTCTTGGGGAGAAACAACGATGAATCTTACACACAATAATTCAGAAGGTATAAAAAGAGAAGAAGGACAAAAGCAGTTGCTTGAAAGAAACCTTGAAGCTCATAGAAGTAGAAAATGGATAATCAATTTTATTTGTGCTATATCCCTACTTGTAACTATACTTTGTTTCTGCTTTCACGTACCGCGATCTGTAATTATAACTGTAACTTTACTGTTTATATGTACAATCATCAAAATCGTACATAAAACGTTAGATAAAAAAATAGAGTTGCGCTTAAAACGCGTTAAACAGGAGCAAAGAAAGAGCATTTTCAAGGTGAATAAACCCTAAAATCTTTTCTATGAGCTTCTAATGATTAACATTGAATTATCTCGAAGACCATCTATTTTGTTAGAGTTGGACTTAAGGTGATCTAAATAATGTTTTTACTATTGTACTTTAGTATCAGGATAAAGGAATTTGATCTATAATAAGAGATAACGTGGTTTTCTGACATGAACTCGTCACTTCTTTAAGAGCATCTATTTTTATAATAGGTGTTTAGAAATATCAACGTAGCAAAAGGCACTTGCATATAGCAAGTGCCTTTTATAATGTAAGTAAAACCATAAAGCTAAAATTCGCTTAAAAGTGTAGTTGTTTTTATGAATTATATCGCTTTGTCTAAAAGAGATTCACGTCATTTTTTATGAGTTTTTTTAACAGAAGTACTGTAGAGCTTTTATTTTTAAACTTTTTGTCTTTATAAATAATAAAGGACAAAAGATGCCAGGTGGCCAATTTATTACGCTATAAAGCGAGCAATAGAAAGAACCCATACAGCCAGGGTATACTAATAACAAACATGGAGATGATGGAGGATATTATGACAAAACGATTAGATTTACGTGTCGACTTTGCTTTTAAATCACTATTTGGCACACATGGAAATGAATCTATTTTAGCTGCCTTTTTAAACGCAGCACTCCGTTTTCCAGATGAGAAGAAAATTCAAACGGTTCAATTATTAGATCCTCATTTTAATAAAGAAAACCAAGAAGATAAACGTTCTATTTTGGATGTACACGCGCAGCTAGAAGATGGAAGTCGTGTCAATATTGAAATTCAGCTTAACAATAAACATGACATGGAAAAACGAACGCTCTATTACTGGTCCAAAATGTATAGTAGTCAAATGAAAGAAGGCATGGACTATGGAGAACTTTGTAAAACAATCACCATTAACATTGTTAACTTCCGTTATTTATCTCATATTCACGAGTATCACTCCACCTTTCAGTTATATGAGCGAGAACAGAAGTTACTCTTAACGGATATGCTCGAAATTCATTTTATGGAGCTACCTAAGTTATTAATTAAATGGCGTAACAGAGAGGTAGATCCACGTGAAGATCAACTCGTACGATGGTTATTATTACTTGAAGCATCCGAAGATGAAGAAATCACTCAGGTATTGGAGGAGATTGCAATGCAAGAAGATCAGGTATTGAAAAAGGCAATGGATGAATGGGAACGTGTCAGTCAAGACCCAGAAGTGTTATTAGCGTATGAGGCCCGAAAAAAGGCATTATTAGATGAAAAATCAGCTTTAAAAAGAGCTGAAAACCTTGGGAAAATAGAAGGAGAGAGAATTGGAGTAGAAAAAACCATTAAAACTATGGCTCTGGGTATGATTCATAAAGGAATAGACAATGAAACGATAAGTGACCTTACAGGTCTTTCACAAGAGGAAATCAATAATCTTCGACGCCAGTGAAATTAATAATAAAAAGATTACCTATTAGATAATAAGGTAATCTTTATTTTTTTGCTATTCCTAATTTCAAAAATTAAGTTACTATCCTTGAGTTTTTGGTTCTGGTACAAAACTATTTGATGGAGATGTAGAACCTCCATGACCTGTTCAATTACAGATTATCATGCAATTCCAAATAGCTTATATATGAACTTGAATCCATTTTTGATAGACTTCACTTGGATGTAGGGCTCGTCGACTAAATAGTAAATGCAGAAATGAAATTTTGTTCTTGAGAAACGAGATTTAAACTGGATAATAAATAATCATACTTAATCGAGTTAATGTTTTACCACTATTATAATAAGAATGAGGCCTGTCAGCTCTAAACCTAATAGCGTTCCCCCTCTTTACTATATACTCATTGCTATTTACCCTTATAGTGAGTTCTCCTTCAAAGACAGTTATGAACTCTTCCGTTCCTTCTCTATGCGAATCAGCCTCTAGGGATCCTCCTTCTTCTATCTCTACAGAATAAACTTCAAAGCGTCTATCGTCCTCAAAAGGAAAATAAGGATAAACCCGATATTTCCCGTTATCTTCAGAGAATATTTGAATTTCTTTTTTTGAAATGACTTTTGTATCTGGTTGCGGATTATTTATTAATGAAGTAAAAGAAATTTTTAATCCATTGGCTATTTTCCAAATGGTTGTAATTGTAGGACTTGATTCTCCTCTTTCAATTTGTCCTATCATAGTCTTACTTACTCCAGTTAATTCTGAGACTCTTTCGAGACTTAATTTCTTACTTTCTCTAAATCCCTTCAAATTTTTAGCGACAATAAGATTTATTTCCTCCATAATTACACTCCTATAGCTATGTACAATATAACGACTTTATTGTAAAACAAAAAGCACGACGTTATATTGTCCTTTTTGAACATTATAATATACATATTAGAGGAGGTTCAAATATGCCAGTATTATCATTCTTGCTATATGTCTTTGTAACCAGCTTTACCCCTGGTCCTAATAATATTATGGCCATGTTATTCGCTAACAAATATGGTTTGAAAAAGACATTAAAGTTTTGTGTAGGAGTAGGTGCAGGTTTCCTTATAGTCATGTTGTTGTGTAGTTATCTTAATCTTTTACTCAAAAATTCCATCCCAAAAATTGAATTTTTTATGACTATCCTAGGTGCAGGTTATATGATGTATCTAGCTATAAAAATTATTCGTAATAAAGGGGATAATGAAAATAACAATGAAGACCGGAATAACAGTTTTTTCATGGGGGTGATCTTACAATTTATAAATCCAAAAGGCATTTTATATGGTATAACAGCTATAGCAACCTTCATCCTTCCATATCACAATTCAAACTTTATCTTACTAATGTATTCGCTATTTCTAGCTCTTATTGGTTTTATGAGTACATTCTGTTGGAGTTTATTTGGTTCATTTTTTCAAAAATTCCTCTCAAAGTATAGAAGTCAGTTTAATGTAGTTATGGCTTTATTATTAATGTATAGTGCAGTCTCAATTCTTATAAAATAAGTTTCTGATTTATATTAAAAATAAAGTTTAATCTTGGAAGAGTTTTAACGTTGTAAATATTCATTTCGTTAAAGAGTTATACTCGCGTTATGCAAAATAACAACGCTCTATCGATCGTTATAACGTATATAATGGACTTTATTGTAATGAAAGAGAAGGGGTTTTCCTTTGCTTTTTTTATTCACTCTTATTTTCACTCTTTTTAAAACCTAAGACATCTGATGCCTCAGACTGCTCTTGCTCCTTTTTATATTTTTCTTTAGTCGTTGGGACAGCCTACTATTTCTTGTCTACTTCATGAAAAAGATAAGCCAATAGGCCAACCTCCAGCATAGAAAAAAGAGCCGTATCTAAAAGATACGGCTCTTTTTTCTACCCATGGCAATTGTCTAATTTCTTTCACAAGGAAATGAAACATGTAATTCCACTTTTTACAGCGTCATTGGTTTCTAACACTTAGTATGTCAGAGAGATACATTTCCATACATCCATTATTTACCTTTAATACACTTCTCCTAAAATAGGAAGCTTAAAAGAAACAAGGAGGTGACACAACATGGCAAACAACAAAAGCAGCAATAACAACGAATTATTAGTATACGGTGCTCAACAAGCAATCGATCAAATGAAATACGAAATCGCTAGCGAATTTGGTGTAAACCTTGGTGCTGATACAACTGCACGTGCAAACGGATCAGTAGGTGGCGAAATCACAAAGCGTCTTGTACAATTGGCTGAGCAACAACTTGGCGGTGGACGTTTCTAAAACAACTTTATAAATGATGGCTGAACGGAGAATGGATAGCCATTCTCCCTTTTTTATGAGTAATTTTCTACATCATGTCTTGAAAAAATAGACCTTTGAGATAACCATTAACATATAAAAGCCAAGCTCACCTCACCTCACATCATTACCTACTCCTCACCTACTACAGGAAGAGTTCTTTTTTATTTTTTAAGTGGGGAGATAAGCTCACTATAGTAGCTACATAATATCTGAAGGGTTATTTATGACGCCATTTAGTGATCGCTGCGTTAATATAAGTCTTATAAGTCCATTGTAACCACCGTACAATGGATTGTAGAGTAGCAGAGTGCAAATGTAATAGTGATATATTAACTCTAAGTAAAATTGTTAATTTTATATAAAATAGTTAATAAATAGGTTGTTAGTTCCTAGTTGGAATTATATAATTTCACTTGTATAAAAGAGGAAAAGCTGACTTGGTGACAAGAAGCGCTAAAAAGGTTCTTCAGTATGATAGTAATTTGAATCACACGGCACGGTACTCCATGTCTCTGTAAGCACTCAATTATTAAATACAGATAAGAAACTTTTTAAGCGCTTTTTATTTTCCTTTTTATTCAAAAATCACTCAATATGGGGGAATGGAAGATGGAAAAAATGTGTATGAATATGATGATGATGACATGTATGGAAAGAATGGTGTGTGAAATGAATAACATGAAAATGATGATAGACAAGGCATACGAAATGAATATGGACATGGACCAAGTAATGTCTAAAATGCATAAGTGCAATGAAATGATGACATCAATGATGAGCATGAAGGAAAATTACTAAGTACATAAAAAGAAGCACCTTATCTTTTTTTAGATAGGGTGCCTTTTTATCCTATTCTACAATCCAAAACAACTTTCAATTCAGAGATTGCTGCAATTTCCACTTTACCTAACACATCCATTTTCTTAATCTCACATGTAGCGTTGTCGTAGATCCATACAACTTGATACTCTTCTCCTTTAAATAGGACCATAGTGCCCACTCGCATTTTTATCTCCTCTCTCCCTAAGTTCTACATGAACACCTGAAGATTTAAAAGCATTAAATCCAGATAGACAGACGTCTTTTATATTGCTATCCATACTGGTCAAGATATCTTTATTTTTTTGTAAAAATGTATCGAGCTCAAAAATAGGCTATTTTAGTCCTCAAACTTTACCTATGTGACGTAATTAAACTCGCACCGTCTTTACATTGAGAAAGCTGCTTATCGGGTAATGTAAATCGATGCTTTTCATTACAATCTACCTGAGTAATTTCTCCATTGTGAATCGTGATATTTAATGATCCATACTGAAGTTTTTCTAATGCAGTCATTATATAGTTGATTTTTTGCTCGTCTACTTTTGCCACAGATACTTCCTCCTAATAGGGTTTTATAAATTTAGCAACAAAAAATAAACTTACATATTCTTTGCTTGCTCACTTGTTTGAATGGCAAACACCACATTTAAGGACTACTAACAAAATAGCCCTTTCTTATACTAATTTTCACTTGATGAATAAATTTTCTTATTTTTCTCTTATTTTTGACTTTATTTATAACACACATTATTCTTATAGTCAAACTCGGTTTTAATCGTCTAGGACAATCCTCAGCTTATAAAACCTAAGCACATGTTCTATCACCATCTAATCATCACCTACTGAGGTAGCTACTTAGTATCAAAAGAATAACTACTTCGTTTGGTAATCAGTATCTATTTAATGGTAATGATTAAATGTGCGCAATAATATGTAAAAACTGAGCATTGCTATCTTATAAACAATGACATCAATAGAAGCTTTTTTTCATACTATATTTTGGGGGTGAATAAATGGCAAGAGTAAGTTACCGAAGTGCAGACATTAACTTAATGGCAAGAATGATGCGAGCAGAAGCTGAGGGTGAAGGAAGACTAGGGATGTTATATGTCGGAAATGTAATTGTTAATCGTCTTGCAGCAAATTGCATAGACTTTAAAAATTTAAGAACCGTTTCACAAGTCATTTATCAAGTACAGGGGGGGAATTATTCGTTTGAAGCTGTTCAAAAAGGCAATGTATTTTATCAAAGAGCGAGAGGTGTTGAAAAAAGATTAGCAAAGCAGAATTTGGATTATTGGAGACAACACCCAGCGAAATTTGCTCTTTGGTATTTTAATCCACATGCTCCGTGCCCTCCAACATGGTACGGTCAACCTGCATCTGGTCAATTTAAAAATCATTGTTATTATGAACCAAAACCTGATACATGTGCGAGTGTTTATAGAGGTTAAGTTATCGAGGTGTTATGATTGATTCTGGAGTAGTATGGTGGAGCTGCGCTGCGAATCCAACATTTTAGTCGCAGGTGCTGGTAGCTAGTCCTATTTATTCAATGCAACTCCTATAGATTATGTAACAGTGATCGCTTGAAAAAAACTTTGCCCCCACTGTAGCCTATTTCTTTAATCTTTGTTTTGATGTATTTTTATCTGGCGAAATAAAAAGGGAACTTCCTCGTTAGCAGGTGTTCCCTTTTTTATATGAAACATAATAATTATTTATCTAAGAAAATAAGATTACAAAATATGTACTTCAATTAAAGCTATGCTGTTTAGCTTCACTCTTAAATGGAGGACATCTTGCGATTTTTTGTCTATTTCATAAAAAAATAAACCACTAGGACAACCCCCAGCATATAAAAGCCAAGCACCTCTTACATAACCATCTACCCTTTACCTACTTCGGTAAGGGGTCTTTTTTATTTTTGGAGTGGACAGGCAAGCTTACAGCAGTAGCTACATAGTATCTAAAGAATCATAACTCCATTACCTAATCAGTATCTAGTTCAGTATCGTTACCGCGTTAATACAAGCTGTATACGCTTAATGAAGCCCTTCATGGAACTTGTAAGGGAGCTGAGCCGAAGAGGCGAAGGGGGCGACCGGATGGGGTGAGCTGAAATAATTCATACATCAAAGGCAAAAAAATTAAACGAATGAAAGAAGGTCCCAGCATGAGAAAAACAAAAGGATTTACCTTTCAAAAAATCTTTCCTCCACCTCACAAACCATCTCTTACGAGACCTCGTCCCTTCAGGGCTTATTCCTTTGTTCCGTTTAGTCCACTAGCCATGCTTGACCCTACTATTCTGACTATAGGAGGCATTGTCTTAGGAATTGCCATCATTGAACGAATATTAGAGCGATGGGGTGTCATCGATCTTGTAGATCAGTTTGCGAAAGTGATGCGCTTTATCTTGCCTGTTACCTTCTATAGCGCCTTAGTTTACTTTTTTGCAACATTCATGTTTTGAGGAGGAATGTAGATGTTTGAAAAACTAAAACTGCGTGGCCAATTGATAAAAGCGTTTCGTACAGCAGAGATTTACCGAATGGTTAAACGAGGAGACCGTACATCCTATCTGTTTCCGAAAATTCATCACATCGAGAACCGTCATACGTATACCAGGTACGCTTTTTCCTTACTAAATGGGATTGACCCTGAGCTTTTAACGAAAAAAAGGTGGGCTTTACGGCAAGTATTGGGAAGTAATATTGAAATAAATGGAAGCCTGAAGAACTTTAGTATTACGGTTCATCACAAAAGCTTACCTAAGATGCTTGAATACAACTATGGAGCCATTTATCCTCATATTGAAAAAATGGAGCTCCCAGTATGCATTGGTCAAGATATCTATGGGAGTCCCGTTTCATGGGACTTTGCGGATTTAGAAACGTTACTGATTTCGGGTGAAATTGGAGCAGGGAAAAGTAGCTTAATGCGCGTGATTTTGACCACATGGGTGAAATATTCTTCTCCTGAAGACTTACGTTTAGTTTTAGTTGACCTTAAACGAGCTGATTTAGGGTTATTTCATGGAATTGATCACGTTGATGCGCTTTGTTTTGAAGCGAAAGACATGCGAAAGCCTTTTGCGTTATTACGAGCTGAAATGTATCGACGAGGAGATTTACTGTTAGAGCATGGTGTGACGCATATCAGCAGGCTTCCATTTAAGCTGCCTCGCATTGTCGTGGTTGTAGATGAGATGAGTATCGTGAAGAGAGAAACGGATCTCGTAGAGATGATTCAACAGTTTGCCAGCCAAGGTCCGTGCATTAGGCGTTCATACGATTATTGCGATGCAGCGCCCTGACGCCGATTTATTAAATTCAGCATTAAAAGCGAACTTACGGGTAAGGATTTCAGGTCGGCAAGCCGATGCCACGAATGCAAAGGTGGCAGGCGTACTTGGGGCAGAAGAAATCGATGCAGCAGCCAGAGGACGTATGAAAATTAAAATTGATGACGTGAGAGAGTTTCAAGCCTATTTTTTAGATGAAGAAGCTTGTAAGGAAATGCTTTCACCTTATAAAACACCAGTAAAAGATCCTGAACCTCAGCTAGAGGTCATACCACAGTCCATCTTTGGGTTATTAGGGAAGGAGGAACAGCGATGAGCTTTCGGTTATCTCAGCGTGATAAAGATATCATTGGGTTTATCAATCAGTTTCGGGCTGTAGATCGAGACTCATTAGTGGAACTATTCTTTAAACAGCTGAAATCGCCTATTAATGCATGTAATAGTGTGATGATACGTTTATATCGATTAGGGCTCATTGAACGCACCCAGCAGTATTCTCCGACGGTCTATTTACCTGTAGAGGCGAAGATTAAAAAGAACTCGCAAAAAATACTTCATTTCCTTTCAATTCTAGATGTCTACAAGCAAATGTGTGTGTATAGTTTACCTAAAAAGGTTATTGTCGAAGATAAGCCCACTGGACGAAAAGGAGGCATTGAACCGGATCTCTTTTGTATCTTTAAAGGATCGCCGTTTTGGATTGAAATTCAGAGAAATCATTATTCTGAGCAGAAAATGCAGGCCAAGATTAATCTCTATGAAGAGTTTTTCTTTTCTGATGAATGGAAAACTCTGCACTGGCAGCCAGAAGAACGAGCACCCATCTTCCCTTCTGTCATTTTGATTACGCCTGTTCGGTATGCCATATCTTCGGAACATATCCGCATTATACAGGTAGCAAGTATTTATGAACTCATGGAGAAATATAAGAGTGCTGGTAAACAGCAAAGAGAGGGAAAGCCAAGAAGCTCAGCTTCTTCTAGTGGGATTAAAATCAATCTAACATAAGATAGCTATCTGCTGAAAATAAGAAAAGCCCTCAAATATTTGAGGACTAATGAGAGGGCTTTTCTTACTTCATGTAAAGAATTAAGGATTTATATGGTCATCTGCGCAACATTGGAATTGCGTAAAATTATCTTATCACAAAAAATAATATTTTTGTTAATAAATAATTCAATTAATAAAAATTTTTAATTAATTGTATAAATAGAGTATTTTTTATGCATGAATTTAATCCAGTCCTCGTTACACAAGGGCCAGTTTGGTTGCTTTGGTTCCGGGAAATCAAATTATGGTAACTAAATTTGTATATTTCCTACAGTGTAAAAATAGAAAAAACTCCACAGGCGCTCGGAAGTTTTTTCTGCTACATTTATTTAACCAAAGGATTGAAGCCTTTCGGTATAAAAATAACGTTACTTAAAACGTTGGTTCATCTAATAATCATTTATGTACTGCAGAATTAATATAACTACTATTATTCTACCGTTTTTTTAACCTCGTAAGGATAAGGATATAATGTATAGGAATGAATGAATAGTAGCATTCATAAACAAAAGAGGTAAGATTATCTTAACCTTACCTCTTGGAACTTGCATGCTTATGGTGCGATATCCTCTAACACCTTCTCACGTGTTTCAATCATCTTAAATGCCATAAATGCACCTACCGCAGCTACACAAGCAAACAGAACAAAAACAGAAGTAATTCCTTTAGCGCCTAATACAAAGCCAAGTATCGTAGGAGCAATAGCTGAAGCTAGTCGTAACCAGGCTGTCGCAAAGGCGATACCAATTACTCTCATACGTGTTGGATAAATTTCTGGTGTGTAGAGGTAGAGAAGAACTGTAATTGTTCCCATGACCCCGTATGCTGCTGAACCTAAATACATAACACTTTCGGCAGATTTAGCGCCATTAAACCAAAGCGTCGTCAAAAGTAATCCTACAACTAGAAAAGCAATAGTTGCCCATCTTTTACGACCCACTCTATCAATAAGCAACGCGCAAGCAAATACAGCCACTGTTTGAATCACATTGGTGAGGGATGCTGCATGTAAAGATTCCTCTAATGGCAGGTGATAAACGGTTTTATATAAAGTTGGCAGCCAATTATTAAGTCCATTCGCGACAAAGTACGAAGAAAACCAGAGAACCCAGACAATTAACGTTCTACTACGGTAAAAGGGGGAGAATAATTCTTTCCAGTCACCTTTTACTACGGTTTGAGGTGCACTAATTTTTGCTTCTATACGTTTATCTGTACTCGCCTCAATTTCTTCAATGACTCGTTCTGCTTCATCAAATCTACCTTTTGAAATTAACCAACGAGGCGATTCACGCAACTTGAAGAAAAATAAAAAGACGATTAACCCACCTATACCTCCGATTAAGAACATCCACTTCCATCCAAAGCTAGGCACAACTAAAGCGCCGATCTGCGCAGATATCATTAATCCTAGAGGGAAAATCATCTCGTATAGCATAAAAAAACGTCCTCTTCCTTGTGCGACTGAAAGCTCATTTATATAAGCTGCGGCTACAGGAACCTCGCCACCCACTCCGATGCCTTGTACGAATCGCAACCATAGTAGTGCGTGAAAATTACCTGCAAATGCACAAGCGATACTCATCCCAGACATTAAAAAAATGGTCCATTTTGCACTATAGACACGTCCAAATCGTTCTGCTAACCATCCAAAGAAGATTGCCCCGATTGCTTGTCCGAGATAACCAGAACCAATCAGAATCCCAATTTGACCAGGTGTTAAATTCCATAGTCCAATTAATACGGGCAAAACGAATGCGAGAGATAAGGCGTCAAACGCATCAAAAAACGTTGCAGACCCCATAATAACACGTGGTTTAATATGCCAACGTGAAAAGGGGACGCTTTCTATACGCGTAAGCAATTGGGCCGCACGATTTGATAAACCAATTTCTTCATGATCATAGTTGATAGTCTTAGTGTGTTCTGAAGAATTCTTGTTTAATTGTGTATTCATACATAAATCCTCCTTGGCAGGGATTCCCCTAATCGGAATGACAATGACACTAAGATACGTAAAATAAAACTTTTTAAACTAGGAATATAAAATTCCTATCTAATGAAAGGGTTTACAGTAAAAAGGCAACAAATAGCAGACTCTAAAAACTTTTTAGAGCCTGAGTATGAAGCTTAGTTATGTTTCGGACTATCAGTTGTAGATCTGTTGATATATTCCATCTTAAATACGACATCTTTTTTTCGGATCTGCTTTCCTTCGAGCATACTCATAAGTATCGAGGTAGCTCTTTGACCAATACCTAATAAATCGACATGAACTGTAGATAAAGCAGGTGTGACAAAATCTGAAATTGGAACATCATCTGCTCCAACCACAGATAGATCTTTGGGTACAGAGAGTCCCAGCATATTGGCTGCCTTAATAACACCGATGGCTAAATAATCAGATGAGCAAACGACACCTGTAATGTTGCTATGTTGTTTTAAAAATGTGGCTACTTCTGTTGTTGCTTTTAGAGCGTCAAATTCAGCAATTTCATAAACGTTTTCAGGGGAAAAGCTTAAACCTAATTCATCCATTTTCTCTTTGTATCCATTTAAACACCTAACACTATGCATGGAACTCATCGGTCCATTTACAATGCCAATATTTCGGTGTCCTAGCTCATAGAGAGCATTCACTGCTTGTTTGATACCATCTTCATCATCCGGTCGTACACAAGGGAAAGGTGATCCTTCTAAATAGCTCCCTACTACGACAATCGGTAATCGGATACTTTCTAACCATTCTAAACTTAGTTCCTCATTTCTAGGTGCAAAAAGGATAACACCATCTACGGCTTGAGTTTCAAGCAACCGTTTCTGTTGAGAAGAGGTAAACGACATCATCATATTATAGTCCGTCTGGTCAATTCCTTTTGCTATTCCTTCTAATACTGTTGAAAAGAAGGGGTTATTTAGAATAAATGATCCTCTTGGAACTACAACTGCAATATTTCCTGTATTTTGTTTAACAAGTCCTCTTGCTCCTAAATTAGGGCGATAATCTAATTCTTCCATTACTTTGCGAATTCGTTCTGCAGTTTTCGCACCAACACCAGGTTTATTTGTCAATACTCGTGAGACAGAAGCTGTTGACACACCAGCTTTAAGTGCCACGTCCTTGATACTTACACTCATAGTACATACCTCCGTGGGTCAAGTATATCTATCTATTATAAACGAGCCCCACCTAAATACTAAAGAGTAGTGGTTGCAAGATTGCCCCCACTACCTACAATATTTATTACGCTTTCACTTCATCTTTTAATAATCCTACTTTCAGTAATCCTTGACGAATCTCTTCTACCTCTTCTTCTTTTAAAGGTAATACTGGACGTCTTGCTAATGAACTACTAATTAATCCACGTTGATACATTGCTTCCTTCATACGTAAATGAGAGGTAGAAGAAGGCTCATCCATTTTATATACAGCTTGCTTTAATTCAAAGATACGATCATACACAGCGTTAGCTGCTGTTAGATCTTGATTTTTCACGCATTTCACTAGTTCTGCGATTAAATCCGGTACAAAACAACCAAATCCAACTAGTGCACCGTCGATTCCTTGAACTAAAGTAGGTAACAAGTATTCATCATGACACGTTAACAGTGAAACATCAGGCGCATTCTTTTTTAATGCTCGAATATCTACTTCATATTGTGCAATATCTCGTTGTCCGACTTTAATAGACACAACGTTTGGAATAGCAGCCATTTCTAATAGTTGGCTAGTTGTATACGATGTTTTTGTCCAAGTTGGATATTGGTGAACAACGATTGAGATATTAATAGCTTCTGCCACATCTTTAAAAAATTGAACAGGTGATTCTTCTTGCATCCCAAATCGTAGCCAAGAATGTGGAGGCATAAGTAGGATCCCACTTCCTCCTGCTTTTTCTACAGCTTGCGCATGTTGGATGGCCTCGATTGTTCCTTCTGCGGATACACCAGAGATAACAGGAATCCGACCTTTTAATTCATCAGCTGCAATTCGTACAGCCTCTGCACGCTCTTCAGGTAGTAAAGTCATAATTTCTCCTGTATGACCATTTACTACAATTCCATTAACCCCTTCATGACTTGCAACCCAGCGAACTAAAGAACGAAAGCCCTCTTCATCAATTGAATAGTCGTCCTTAAATGGGATAAGAACTGCTGGAAATACGCCACTCCATTTTACTTTGTTTTTCATAAAAAACATCCCCTTTGTTAATTTTTAATTTATAGTAATCGTTTACGTAAATAATCATAAAATGAAAACGCTTAAGTGTCAATATATTTTTTATTTTCTGACAAAACAAATTAAAAAATGTTGTTTTTATGCTGTTTTCAATAGTTAAATTTAGATAATCCACCAAAAATGTATAGTAAACGTTTACTTTTATGAGATTATTATTTAAAGTTTTTCTTTGCAAATCTTTATCCTTTTATTTTGCGCTAAATAACCTTAGAAAATTAGATTCTGAGGTAAAACATCTTGTTGTTTTATCTAAGTAAAGAAGGATTGTAATAGGAATTAGGTGAAAAATATACTGGCGCAGTACATTTTTATGTGGGTTTGAAGTTAAATGGCTCATTTGAGGATGCTTCAATATTGATAATGGTAATTATGATAACTCCACCTTTATTTGAAAAGTTTAGAGTACGATTATGTTGGATATGAATAGGGATATCAACTTCAAAGGGTTGATTAGTGGTAGGAGGGCACAGGTAATTGACCTTCTATTTGTAATTTCCAAGCAAATAAATAAAGGCACATTATTGGTGCCTTTTCATACATCATAAAAGTCTTCAGCTTTTAAACTGGGATCTAATCGCTTAAGTGCCTTCATTACTTTTTTCATAGTTTGTCCATTTGGTATATAGTTAGAATCAGTGTAAACTTTAGTAACCGTGTTCTTATTTAATCCAGTCATTTTAGTCAAATGAGCATGAGTATATCCATGTTTTTCAAGGAATCTTCCTACCTTACTTCGTTTTATAGATGGTCTTGGCATATCAATCACCCCTTTATACAAAAGGATTGACAAAAATATATAAGTCTATTCAAAAAATCCTATTTTTGTAGGATAAAAACCGAAATTAAGAAATAAAATTAAGATATTTAGCATATGTATGGGTAACAAAATATTTTTCTAATATCTCTATAGAATAATGTCGATATTTTTGTCATAATCATATAGCATGAATACAGTTAAGACCGCCTTATAGACTAATACATATTGGGCGGTCTTTGTTGTGAATATTCATAGATATATATAATTACCACAAAAAAAGGCACGCATTATAAAATGCGTGCACACTAACAAAGAATCTTGAATATTAGATAATAGGGATATTACCTATGAAGAAAAAACCTATGAAAAAGGATTGTCCCTTTATTTTATCAAAGGAATACTTGCCATTGAATATGGCGATAACGCCAATTTATTGGATGTAAATGGTACACATCAAGGAAATTAGTTACAATTAATATTATTTATTGGATAGTAAACCAGAATTTTGAAATGAATGTTCTTATAATCAATAAGCCTATTCTTATAGAAACCGAGTTTTTTTAGAATAAAAGATTATACACTTCCAGTGTAACATTTTATTATTTGGAGAAAATTTTTGCGGAAACTCTTTTTTATCGGGTGCTACTTGCTCTTTTGTAATGTTTAACAAACGACTCCTCCATTAAGTGTCCCGTGGGCCTCACGAACTCAATGACCTTTTAAGCTTCCTCATGGCTTGGGCATGTCTTTGTAACGCAACCTTTGGACGTAGCTATACCAATTACCCTTCCCATCTAAATCCTACTTAAAATGATCTAATTTTTATCTACATTCTCTGCTTGATTAAAATATTTAATCGTTTTGATATCCCCGTTTTTGAATACAATAACCTTTTCACCTTCATGAAAGGACACTTCTTTAATTTCTTTTTCATTGTCATCCTCGGGCTCTTCGATTGAATGAACAAGACAATGGATGGCTTGATCTAACTTTCTATCAGCCGTATTCAAAAAGGATACATTCAGACCTAAATTTGCAAGAAACTCCCGATGCTTTTCCAATTCATCAGACGCCTTTTGAATATATTCAATCGCTTTTTGTTTATTATTCATTTAGTAGACTCCTACACCCTTATTTTTGATATTCATAGACAACCGGAACTTTGTCCATTTTGATAGTCTTAGCTACCACATAACGACGGTATCCATCTTTTAAGATCTTTGACCCTTTTTCAATCGTCAATGGCTCATCTAAGCGCCCTGTACGCTTCACAAAATCGATAACCTTTTGCGTTTTTTCAGGGTTTGGGCGTGTCTTTAAGAACTCTTCAGGAACGATAATATCATCAAAGTTTAATAGATCCTGAGTTCCCTTCGGTTGGTTTGATAGTGTTGTCTTTTTTTCCTCAGCCTTTTTTTCTTCTGTAGGCACTTGTTGTACTTCTGGCTGAATAGGCTTTACTTCTTTCTTCTCTTCCTTTGCTATAGGTTGAGAAACAGGTGCTTGTTCTTCTTCCTGTTTCTTGGATTCCGTCTTCTGTGGTGCCTCAGAAGACGCAGAAGCCTCTTGTTTAGGTTCTTTTTTCGCTTCTGACTCATTCTTCTCTTTGTCATTTTTATTCGGGAGAACGGTAATTTGGAAACAGATCACCCCTACCTCACCAGGACATTCATCAATCGGAATATCCAACGTTGGTTCCCCTTGAATTAAAATCTTTTCATGCATGATGCTTTTCTTCGTGAGCCCTGTTTTATTAAAAGCCTTTTTTGCAACAAATACCGTGTACGAAATAAACGTACTCTTCTTCAACCCTTTAGGCGCAGATGGTGACCCTTTTTCACGCATATCAAAGGCAACGTAGCGATCATATTCTCGTAGTGGTCCTGTGGCTGATCCGGTTAAGGTAATTTTATGTGGCATACTAGTCTCCTCCTGTGTAGATTATTAGGCATTGTTTACTTAGAACACGGTTCTAAATAAACATATTCTATTAAAACATGAGCTTCTAAGGAATTTCTACTTTTTTTGATTAGGAAGCTGTGTCTTTTAACTGGTTATGTTGACGCAAACATTCTTGTTCCTCTGGTGTTAAAGCTTGTCCTAAGTCCTGTTTTACCTGAGCTATCTCCAACAAACTACAAGTGGAGCTGTGCTCCTCTAGTAAGTTCTCTTCTTCTGGCGTTAGCTCTTGTCCTAAATCTTGCTTTAACTGAATCATTTCAAGCTTCTGCTCCACCGTAACTTTTGTTTCTTGTGCGCTCTCTTTTTGATTCTCTTCAGCTTTTAACCAATTTGGAACCAATTCTTTACGGATAATCCGTTTTGGTGTAGCCAATGTCGTTGTTTGACTTTCGTTATGTATAACTTCTTGTTGATGTGCGTATACTGATGAATAATCCTGCCCTTCAGGGTCTACGAGTTCGTAGAATTGATTTTTCGCAATTTGATAGATTAATCGACACATATCCCCAAGGGATAAAGGGTTTCCTTGTTGATTGGCTTCATGTACATATTTATCTAATCCTACAATGGATGTATACGCAATTTCATGTACTTGCTCTTTTTCAATCTTAATCTCCGTATCTCGTTTTACAGCTTTTGCAGCATTTTGAATACGAGCATAGAAGTCTTGTAGTTGATGTCCATATTTACCTGCATAGACTTGATTGACTTTCTTAGGCACACCTTTGATATAACTGAATGACTGTGAAACAGACATTAAATGATTATTTATATGATTTACAGGTAAATCAAGGTTAATAAAGGCATCAGGTGATTTATCGGCCTCTAAGCTTGTCATATCAACGTTTTCATCACTTTCTGGAGACGTCACAGGAGTGGTCACAGGAGTGGTCATTTCTTCTTTTTCAAGGCTTTGTACACCTGTTGTGTCATGGGCGAAAAAGATCTCGTCGCAAATGTGATGAAAGTTTTTATGGCTTTTAAGGATAAATACATAGCTATCAGGGTGAGTACCTGTTGCATCCTCTTTAATGTATCGTGCCACAAGTATAAAGGGTGTCGCTTTTAGCGAGCGTACAAAACGAGAAACCGTACTTTTGGACACGTTAAATTTCTTCATAAGCGTTTCAGAACGGATCGCTTGAATGCCCGTAGCCACTAGGTTATAGATGACGTGATCGAGCATTTCCATTCTTTTTTTAGGAAATTCTTTATGTATAGCTGATTGTTGTTGTTTAAAGTGGGTACGAAGAATGTCTAAAAACTCATCTTTCTTTTTCCGAAGTGTGGACTTGTGGGTCCATAACCATTTGAACCGTCCATTGAAGGTATCTACATCTTTTAAATAACAGGTTAATATTTTTGTCATTTGTTCATCTTCTCCTTTAAGGAACACAAAAAAGACACTGTTTCCCTGGAAAAAGGAAAACAATGCCTTGATTTTGATGAACTAAGCCCTTGAAATAGATGTCAATTTCGTATAAAATAAAAACATAAGTTTTATTTTATAGAAAAACTAACTCTATTAACAAGAGACTTCGACAAGTGTTTTCCCTACCGTAATTAGGGTGAACGGTTTAAGAGTGTTGCTGCACTACTTAAACAGTTGAAGTCTTTTTTCTATTCCGGACATTTTTGTTAGTTTAATTATAGCGTTAAGTAGTCTCATAATTCAATAAAAAATTAGTAAAATATATCAAAACAAGTATATTTAGCTACGCAGATGCCATATTAGTGTAGAGATTGAGTCCATCATATATGAGATTTTTAGTTTTAGGGAGGAAAAAAATTCCCCTCTCCAACTAGCTTAGTATGTGTTAGAATTATTGTTTTTTATGCCAAAAACGTTTAGGTTATGTAAATCTTCAAATGAGAATAACCTTTTTAGTAGATGGAGACCTACCATATAAGTAAAAGAACCCTAACGATTAATTCGTTGGGGTTCTTTTACTTACCAAATAGTTTCGAGAAGAAGCCTTTCGCTTCCTGTTGTTTGTCAGCATGAAGTTGTCGCATAGTATCTATTAACATTTGATCACGTTCAAGTTGTCGTTTTTCACGCTCTGCTTCTTTTTCTTCATTAGTTGCCGCCGTTTGTCGTATTACTTCAGCCATTGCCTGCATAGCATTTGCCATTTTTTCATTTTGACGTGCTAAATCTTCATTTTGTGATTCCAGCGTTTCAACTTTCGTTAGGATAGTTTTATATGCTTCAGTTAATTGTGTCAAAACTGGAGCATTCTCATTTGTTTCCCCTTCAACAACAATATCATGACCTTCCGAAGCAAGCAAAGCACGAATATAGTCATTAGGATGCCCTTCGGCTTTCAAGTCTTCTATAAGTGACAACACAGGGAAAATAGATTCTTTGTATTTTTTTGTCCGGCCTTTTCCGACGGTGTGCGGTTCTACAAATTCCTTATATGTATGGAGCCAATCATAGACACTAGACCTTGAACGCCCTAGTTTGTCTGCTATCGCCGTTAAAGAATACACTTTTTCGTAGTCCATTACAAAAACCCCCTTTGAAAAATACATCATGACATAATGATAACATAATAGAAACGTTTTATGCCGTACAAAACAACAATTTGAACAAATGAAGACATTAAAGAAACAAAAAGAGTCGTACAAAACGACATTCTGTACATCTTTCTGGAAAATCTCCGGACAAGTGACAGGTTTAGTTGAACTTGTTGGGATGATGGTTTAACTTGTCCGGGATGTAGTGTACATGTCGGGTGAGTTTAGTTCACCTTCAGTTAAACTAAAGGTGATTAGAGGTGAACTTAAGGTTAACTTATTGGAGGATGAAAAGCGTAGTTTATATTCTATAGTAGTATTTATCTTTATTAAATGTGAAATTGACACATCCTTAAATACAAGCTTCGGATTAAACACATGTTAGTTAATGTACAAAAGATAAGTAGTGGACTGTTGGAAAATTGGATATTTTAAGTTAAGGTTAGGGTGTAATTAGTGATTTTTGTAAATAGGTATAATTATAGGTAGGGTAGAGGAGGGATCTATATGAAAGTACTAAAAAATAGTATAACAAAAATCATTACATTTTCTCTTATAATTGGTTTGGCTCTTGCTTTTTTATTTGTAATAAAAGTAGATTTATGAATAATATTCATTCTGTGTTAATAAAAAACATTTATTTAGGTCAAATATAATCATCTAACAACTATAGTAAATGTAAATAAAAGGATTTATGTTGCATTTGGAATTAAATGGTATTTTGATGCGATAAAACAAAACTAACGTTCTATAAATTTAAAAAGTTCTAGGAGAATTTTATGAAAAAAGTTATACTGTTTAACTTCAATGGCACTATTGTAAATACGAAGCTTTTAGCAATCGATATGTATAATGAGATTGCTGAGAAACAGGGATACAAAAAAATTTGGAAGAAGATATTCCTTATTTGAGTACATTATCGATACGTAATAGATGCAAGGTATTTAATTTACCTTTATATAAAATGCCCTTAGTTGGAATCGCTATAAAAAGAAGGTCTCAACAATATATTCCTAATTTAAAACCTGTGTCTGAAATGAAAGAAACTCTCGGACTTTTAAAACAGGAGGGTTATAATATAGGATTTACAACAAGTAATAATCAAGATGTTATTAATGAATTTTTAATACATAATTCTATTGATATATTTGACTATCATCAT
>Ga0268255_10000553_pt1 | contig 25271 bp, 18 predicted proteins | sample AgamicOrMarz_FD_200256 | JGI IMG/M metagenome (GOLD analysis project Ga0268255, IMG submission 200256) | Agave microbial communities from Guanajuato, Mexico - Or.Ma.rz (v2) (version 3) | ecosystem: Host-associated > Plants > Phyllosphere > Phylloplane/Leaf | place: Guanajuato, Mexico...
TCACAAAGCGGATCGGAAGAAAAATGAATATCGCAACGGCTTCTCTCTCCCGCCAGGGGACGCGCGCCAGCAACCAGGATCAGACGGGAGAAACCATCGGGGAACGTTCAGCCTGCTTTGTCGTCTGTGACGGCATCGCAGGCCTGCCGGGCGGCGAGGTGGCCGCTGAGCTGGCCCGCAACAGCATTATTTCCCGCTTTGATGGCGACAAGCACCTGAATGCGCAGCATATTCGTGACTACGTCCAAACGGCGAACCGCACCATTCTCAGCGAACAACAGGCCGTGCAGGACTATCGCCGGATGGGCACCACGCTGGTCAGCCTGTTTATCGACAGGGATTACCGTCTGGCTTACTGGGCGCACGCCGGAGACAGCCGCCTGTACCTGTTTCGCCGCGGCTGGCTGTGGCATGTCACCACCGATCACAGCCTCGTCCAGCAGATGAAAGATGCCGGGCATCAGACCGACGATCTCAACAGCAACCTGCTGTATCTGGCGCTGGGTATTGAGAATGGCGGACCGGAAGCGAGCTACAGCGATGTCGTGCAGGTTGAGGACGGTGATGCCTTCCTGCTCTGCACCGACGGTTTCTGGCACGGCGTCAGCGAAGAGCAGATGAAGCAGTCGCTGCACATGGTCAATACGCCACAGGAGTGGCTGACCTTAATGAACCAAATCATTCAAAAGAATGCCGAACAGGAGGGCAATGCTCAGGATAACTATACCGCCGTGGCGGTGTGGATGGGCAACCCTCAGGACACCACTTTGCTGCATACGCTCTCTGACGCAGCACAATTTCTTCCCTGCGGAACTGATTAGACACACAAGGATTGATATGAAACTTTGGCTATCGGGTTTGGCTCTTCTGACGGTGGCGACCACCGCACAGGCTGAAAACTTCCGCATCGTGCAGTCTCCTGCGCAGAAGCTGGATATCTGGATCGACAACATTAAAGACAATACGCCGCAAAGCTGGTGTAAGGCGGACGTGGCGCTGCGTATCGTGGCGAACGGCAAGAAAGAGGTTTCGGTGCTGGAAAACTTCGTGCCGCGCCTTGGCTCGCTGCTGGAGCACCAGTGCAGCAAGCTGAATACCCTGAACTGGACGCTTAACGATCCGGAAGGCACGACGCTTGCCCGGGGCACAGCGGCTAAAGCGCAGGACTGGGCGCTGGTGGTGAAGCAGCAGGAAACGGCGGCGGCAACGACCCCCACCTCAGGCGCGCTGCTGCCGCCTGACCAGAATCCGGAGACGCACACCGTGGCGGCAGATCGTACGCCATGGCAGGAGTTCACCCTTCAGGACGGTTGCCACCTGCGCACCTTCTGGGAGGGCGGTTCCTCCGCGCCAGCGCTGTTTATTCCGGATTCCGACACCACCCGCTGCGGCAACGGCAGCTGGCTCAGCGGCCACTCCGTGGTGACGCAGAACCGTAACGGGACGCAGAAAGCGATTCCGGTCACCTACATTCACGGCTTCCCGGTGATGGGGCTGAACAACGCGGTCGATCCTGAAAAGGCGCTGATCACCTCCGTCAACAAAGAACGCATGGTCTTCAGCACCCCGAACAGCGACCAGAGCTGGATGATCCTGCCGTACGACAGCACCCTGAACGGCTGGAAGAGCAACGGCACGGTGGCGGTGGAAATCACCCGTGAGATCGCCAGCGACGACGCCAGACTCCAGGCGCGTATCGCAGAGGTGAAGAAGATCTGGAACGCATGGGTTGCACCGGGCGCGGAGCTGAACGTTGTTCTGATTGACACGCTGCGTCCGCAGCTGCGCGATCCGGCAGTGGGCGCCTGGCGCGCGGCGAATTAAGGAGGGGCTATGAATACGCTTTATCAACGTCTGGCGGGGGAGTCGATTAGCGACGCGCTGCTTCGCCTGGAAGCCGATATCAAAGCCCGTCCGGCGGATGCCGATCTGCGCGCTGCGTTTGTGCAGTTTCTGATCCTCAGCGGCAACTGGGCGCGCGCCCTGACCCAGCTGAAAAGCTGGCTGGCGCTGAAGCCGCAGGCAAAACCGACCGTAACGCTGCTGGAGCAGGCCATTCAGGGTGAACAGCAGCGTGCGCGCGTGTTCGCGGGAGAGGTACGACCGGCAATGCCCGAGGCGCAGTGGCCGTGGCTGACGACGTTAGCCCAGGCGCTGACCGAAAGCGCAGGGCAAGCGCAAACGCTGCGCCTGGCGGCACTCGAACAGGCCCCGGCAAGCCGCGGGCAGGTCACGCTGGAGAATGAAGAGAGCCACACCTTTGAATGGCTGATGGACGGCGATGCCCGTCTGGGGCCGGTGTGTGAAACCCTGGTCAATGGCCGTTATTTCTGGGTGCCGTTCTGCGCCATCGACGCGATCCGTTTTCAGGCTCCGGCCAGCGTGACCGATCTGGTGTGGCGTCATGCGCTGGTCCGCCTCACGGACGGCACCGAGCAGGTGTGTCAGATCCCGGCGCGTTATCCGTTTGCTGACGGGGCGCCAGACAGCGTTAAGCTGGGGCGCACCACCGAATGGCTCCCGCTGGACGATGACGGCGCCCTGTATGAAGGCATGGGACAGAAAGCCTGGCTGAGCGAGCAAAGCGAAAGCCCGCTGCTTACCCTGAGCCTGGTGACATTTACCTCGGATGGTGCGGATGAGTAATCCCGCAGGCGAAGGCGATCTGCTGCGCAGCGGCTGGCAGGCCCGCAGCAGGCAGGAGAAAGTGGGGGCGCGCGACAAAATGCAGCCCTCACTGCTGGATCGCCTGACGGATAACGATCCGGAAAAAAAACGCGAGTCCGCCAACAGCAATCTGATTACCCACGCCGCGCTGCGTCGTAACGTCCTGCGGGATTTACAGTGGTTGTTTAACACCATTAACCACGATGCCTCCAGCGATCTGAGCGGGTTGACGCAGGTGAGCCGTTCCGTCGTGAATTTTGGCGTGGCGCCGCTGGCGGGGAAAAGAATGTCCGATATCGAATGGCACGACATTCAGCGCAAGCTCACCGAAGCGATTATTAACTTTGAACCGCGGATCCTGCCGCAGGGGCTTCAGGTTCGCTGCGTGTCCGATACCTCCTCGTTAGATCTGCACAACGTTCTGTCTATCGAAATCAAAGGTCGCCTGTGGTGCGTGCCGTATCCGCTGGAATTTCTCTTTCGCACCGACGTCGATCTTGAGAACGGCCATTTTGAACTGAAGGATGCGGGGTAATTATGGAAAGCAAACTGCTCGAATATTACAACCGTGAACTGGCCTATCTGCGCGAGATGGGCGCAGAGTTCGCCGAGCGCTACCCGAAAGTGGCGGGGCGGCTCGGCATGCGCGGCATCGAAGTGGCGGACCCGTACATTGAGCGCCTGATGGAAGGTTTCGCCTTCCTGACCTCCCGCGTGCAGATGAAAATGGACGCCGAATTCCCGCGCTTTTCACAGCGTATGCTGGAGATGATTGCGCCAAATTATCTGGCGCCTACGCCGTCGATGGCGATCGCTGAAATTCAGCCCGACAGCAGCCGGGGCGACCTGAGCAAAGGCTTTATTGTGCCGCGCGGCACCATGATGGACAGCCTGGCGCTGAAAAAGACCGGGGTTACGTGCAGCTATACCACGGCGCACGAGGTCAACCTGCTGCCGTTAAAAATTGAGCGGATCGAGCTGGGCGGCGTTCCCGCCGATCTGCCGCTGGCCCAGCTCGGCCTGAGCCAGCGGGGGATCAGCAGCGCCTTGCGGGTCCGCATTGCCTGCGATGGCCCGCAGCATCTCGGGCACCTGGACTTTGACCGCCTGGAGTTCTTCTTAAGCGGCCCGGACATCGAGGCGCTGAAGCTGCTGGAGCTGGTGATGGAGCACCACGCGGGTATTGTCTGCCAGACGGTCAGCAAGCAGCCCCAGCGCCAGCTGCTGTCGTCTGACGCCCTGCGTCAGGAAGGCTTTAATGCGGACCAGGCGCTGCTCCCGGACGATCTGCGCAACTTCGACGGCTATCGCCTGTTGCAGGAGTACTTTGCGTTCCCGGCGCGTTTTCGTTTCATCAGCCTGAGCGGGCTGGGCAAGCTGATCCAGCGCTGCGAAGACGAAAAAGCGTTTGATATCTTCATTCTGCTCGACAAGAGCGACGATCAGCTGGAGCGCGTGGTGGATGCCAGCCACCTGGCGCTGCACTGCACGCCGGTGATCAACCTGTTCCCGAAAGTGGCGGCCCGGCAGAAGCTGAGCGAAAGCCAGCATGAATACCACCTGGTGGTGGATAACATCCGCCCGCTGGATTATGAAATTTATGCCGTGAAAAAAATCTATGCCAGCGCGGATGGTCAGCGGGACGACCAGACGTTTCGTCCGTTCTGGAGTACCTGGAGCGGAGACGCGGGCAACTACGGCGCCTATTTTTCCCTGCGCCGTGAGCAGCGCGTTCTCTCCGAACACGCGCTGCGCTATGGCACCCGCACGGGCTATATCGGCTCGGAGGTCTTCGTCTCGCTGGTGGATGCGCAGCACGCGCCGTGGCAGGAGAATTTGCGCTACATTTCCGCCGAGGTGCTGTGCACCAGCCGCGACCTGCCGCTGATGCTCCAGCAGGAGCTTGGGCAGTTTATTATGGCCGACTCCATGCCGGTGAAGGCGTTAACCCTGCGTAAAGGCCCGACGCCGCCGCGTCCGGCGCTGGCGGAAGGGTTCAGCACCTGGCGGCTCATTAGCCAGCTGCAAATGAACTACCTTAGCCTGATGGACAGCGAAAACGAAGAGGGCGCAGCCGCGCTGCGTCAGCTGTTAGGGCTATACGCCAACCTCGCCGAGACGCCGGTTGCCCGTCAGGTGGATGGCGTTCGTCACTGCGTGCTGGAGCCGGTGCACCGCCGCGTGCCTGAACCCGGCCCGGTGGTGTTCGCCCGCGGGATCGGCATCACCCTGACGGTGGACGAACGCGCCTTTTCCGGCGCCAGCCCGTGGCTTTTCGGCAGCGTGCTGGAACGCCTTTTTGCCCGCCAGGTCTCCATCAACAGCTTTACGGAGTTCACGCTCAAGAGCCAGCAGCGCGGCGAAATCGGCTACTGGGCGCCGCGCATGGGTAAAAGGGCGCTGGTATGAGTGAAGTTGCCCCTGTAACGCTGCGCGTGCATCGCCTGACGCCGCTCCCCGATGCGTTCTGGCGCGGGGTGCGCGAGACGCCGTGGCGCTACGATCTGTTCCAGCTGTTAAGACGCATTGATGCCCAGGGCAGTGAGCGTTACCCGCTGGGGCGCGCGCCGCTGCCTAAATTTGAGCCGCTGCGTATTGGTCAGCAGCCTTCAATGGGCTTTGCGCCGTCAACGGTTGCTGAGGTCCGGCAGCGGGAAGAGAACGGACTGCATGACGTTTCCATACTGAGCTTCGGCCTGTTTGGTCCTAACGGCCCGCTGCCGGTGCACATGACTGAGTATGCCCGCGAGCGTATTCATCATCATCAGGATCACAGCCTCAGCGCGTTTGCCGACCTCTTTCACCACCGCCTGACGCTGCTGTTCTACCGCGCCTGGGCGGACGCGCAGCCTGCCGTTTCACTGGATCGCGACGACAACAGGCGCTTCGAAGGGTATCTGGCATCGCTGATTGGCATGGGGCAACCTGCCCAGATGTCGAAAGGCAGCCTGAGCGCGCACGCCCGCTTTACTCACGCCGGGCACCTGACCCGCCACGGGCGGGACCCTGAAGGGCTGGAGAAGATCCTGCGCAACTATTTCAACGTGCCGGTGAGGCTGGTGGCCAACGTCCCGCAGTGGATGCCGCTCTCAACGCGGGAGCAGGCACAGCTGGGCGAGGGGCGGCGTATGCCGCGCATGGGAGAGTCCGCTTTTCTCGGCATTGCGGTACGCGACGTGCAGCATAAATTCCGGCTCGAGATTGGCCCGTTGAGCGCAGACGACTACAACCGTTTTCTGCCGGGCGAAGGATGGGTGACCGAGCTGCGCGACTGGGTGCGACAGTACGCCGGGGTGGAATTTGAATGGGAAACACGGGTGATCCTGCGCGCCGATGCGGTGCAGGGCGCCACGCTCGGTAGCGCCGGGCGATTAGGGTACAACACCTGGCTCGGCCTTCAGCCTCAGCCTGTTCCGCGTGGCGATCTGGTGTATCGCGCAGAGCGATAATCCTTCCGTATACCGAATCATTGTTAATGGAAACTAACATGTCAGAAATTAGCCGTGCCGTGCTTTTCGGCAAACTGGATACGCTGTTATTTACCTCTCTGGAAAGCGCGACTGCCTTCTGTAAGCTGCGCGGCAACCCGTACGTTGAGCTGGTGCACTGGCTGCATCAGCTGATGCAGCAGCAGGATGGCGATCTGCAACAGGTCATCCGTCACTTCGCCCTTGATGAACAGCAGCTGACACGCGATATCGTGGCGGCGCTGGATGCCCTGCCGCGTGGCGCGAGTTCCGTGTCTGATCTTTCCGAGCATATCGACAGCGCCGTCGAGCGCGCCTGGGTCTACGGCTCGCTGAAGTTTGGCGTCAGCCGCATCCGCGGCGGCCATTTGCTGATCGGCATACTGAAAACGTGGAATCTGGCTAACGTGCTGAAAAGCATTTCGGCGCAGTTCACCCGTCTTAACGTCGAGGTGCTGATCGAGCAGTTCGACGCCATTTGCGCCAGCAGCAAAGAGAGCCAGCAGGCCGCCGCCGCTGCGGACGCGCCTGCCGGGGCCGTACCGGCTGCGCAGGGCACGCTGGCGCAGTATGGTCAGGATCTGACGGCGCGCGCCCGGGAAGGGAAAATCGACCCGGTGGTGGGGCGCGATGAAGAGATCCGCCAGATGGTCGATATTCTGATGCGTCGTCGCCAGAACAACCCCCTGCTGACCGGGGAAGCCGGCGTCGGGAAAACGGCGGTGGTGGAAGGGCTTGCGCTGCGTATCGCTGACGGCGACGTGCCGGAGCCGCTGCAAAACGTTCAGCTGTGGCTGCTGGATATCGGCATGCTTCAGGCCGGAGCGGGCATGAAAGGGGAATTTGAGGCGCGCCTCCAGGCGCTGATTAACGAGGTGCAGTCCAGCGCCACGCCAATTATTCTGTTTATCGATGAGATCCACACTCTGATTGGCGCAGGCGGTCAACAGGGCACCGGCGATGCTGCTAACCTGCTCAAGCCTGCCCTGGCGCGCGGGCAACTGCGCACCATCGGCGCGACCACCTGGGCGGAATACAAAAAATACATTGAGAAAGATCCGGCGCTGACCCGCCGTTTCCAGACCGTACAGGTTCACGAGCCGGACGAAGCCAAAGCCGTGCTGATGCTGCGCAGCACCGTGTCGCCGCTGGAAACTCATCATCAGGTTTTACTTCTCGACGAAGCGGTCAGCGCGGCGGTGAAACTGTCGCATCGCTATATTCCTGCGCGTCAGCTGCCGGATAAAGCGGTGGCGCTGCTGGACACCGCCTGCGCGCGCGTGGCCGTCAGCCAGAGCGCGCCGCCTGCCCAGCTGGAAGATTGTCTGCGTCACCTGGCGGCCCTGGACGTGGAGCTGGAGATTGCTGAACGCGAAGCGCGCGTGGGGGCGGGCGATCCGGCGCGTGTGGCGGCCTTAACCGCCGAACGTGACGCGTTCGAAACCCAGCGCGAAGCCGTGGCCCGTCGCTGGGAAGAAGAGCGCACGCGGGTGCAGGAGATTATCCGTCTGCGTGCCGCGCTGTTTGCGGCGGGAGATGAGGATACGGCTGACCTGCGCGGCCAGCTGGCAGAACAGCAGCAGGCGCTGAAGACCTTACAGGGTGACGAACCGCTGCTGTTTGCCGCGGTGGATGAGAACGTGGTGGCTGCGGTGGTCTCAGACTGGACCGGGATCCCGCTGGGCCGGATGGTGAAAAATGAGATCGACGCGGTGCTGAATCTGGCCGACACGCTGAACCAGCGGGTTATTGGCCAGCGTCATGGTCTGGATCTGATTGCCCGTCGGGTAAAAACCTCGCGGGCGAAGCTTGACGATCCAAACAAACCGGTCGGCGTATTTATGCTCTGCGGGCCGTCCGGCGTAGGTAAAACCGAAACCGCGCTGGCGCTGGCGGAGTCGCTTTACGGCGGCGAGCAGAACGTCATTACCATCAACATGAGTGAATTCCAGGAAGCGCACACCGTTTCGACGTTAAAAGGTGCGCCTCCGGGCTATGTGGGCTATGGTGAAGGCGGCGTCTTAACCGAGGCCGTGCGCCGCCGTCCCTACAGCGTGGTGCTGCTGGACGAAATTGAAAAAGCGCACCCGGACGTGCACGAGATCTTCTTCCAGGTCTTCGACAAGGGCTGGATGGAGGACGGCGAAGGGCGTCACATTGATTTCCGTAACACCATTATTATTCTGACCTCAAACGTCGGCACCGACCTGATCGCAGCCATGTGCGCCGACCCGGAACTGATGCCGGAGCCTGACGCGTTAAGCGGCGCCCTGCGCCAGCCTCTGCTGGAGGTGTTCCCGCCTGCGCTGCTGGGCCGCCTGCTGGTGGTGCCGTATTACCCGCTGAGCGACGAGATGCTGGGGCAGATTGTGCGTCTTCAGCTCAGGCGCATTCAGCGTCGTCTGGAAGAGAATCACAACATTATTTCTGAATTTGACGACAGCGTGGTCGAACAGATTGTTCAGCGCTGTACCGAGGTTGAGTCGGGCGGGCGTATGGTGGATGCGATTTTGACCAATACGTTGCTGCCTCAGATGAGCCAGATTTTACTTACCGCCAGCCGCAGCGACGAGCAGTACCGACGTCTGCATGTCACCTGCGAGCAGGGCGAGTTCCACTGTCAGTTTGCCGCGTAATAATCATCAAGAGAACTGTAAAAGATGACGGATAATGATAACAATCGGACTGTCCCAAACGCGCTCCCGGTCGGGTACCGTTTCAATGAGTTTGAGATAAAAGAGGTGATTGGCGGCGGCGGATTCGGCATCGTCTATCGCGCCTGGGATCACCAGCTCGAACGCACTATCGCTATCAAAGAATTTATGCCTTCCTCCCTCGCCGTGCGCGGCGAGGATATGACGCTGGTGCTGCGCAGCGAGCGCTTCGGCAAAGCGTTTTCTGCCGGTCTGAACAGCTTCATCCAGGAAGCCCGCCTGCTGGCGCGCTTTAACCACCCGAACCTGCTGCACGTACTGCGTTTCTGGGTGCAAAACGACACGGCCTATATGGGGACGCTGTTTTACAGCGGTACCACGCTGTCGCGTCTGCGCGAAGAGAAACCGGAGCTGATTAACGAGGCGTGGATCCGCCGCATGCTGCCAATGCTCTTCGGCGCCATCAAAACGATCCACGACGAGGGTTATCTGCACCGCGACATCTCGCTGGATAACATTCAGATTCAGGATAACGGCCTGCCGGTGCTGCTCGATTTCGGATCGGCGCGCCGCACCATCGGTAATCTCTCGGATGAGACGGAAACCATGCTGCGTCCGGGCTTCGCGCCTATCGAGCAGTATACCGACGACAATGAAAGCGAGCAGGGGCCGTGGACGGATATCTACGCGCTCGGCGCCGTATTGCGCACCCTCATCGTAGGCTCTCCGCCACCGGTCAGCGTGGTGCGCTCGATTCAGGACACCTGCAAACCGCTGGTGGAGCTGATGCCGCAGGGCTATTCCATCCCGCTGCTACAGGCCATCGACAAGGCGCTGGCGCTGCATATGGAAGACCGTCCGCAATCCATTGAGGAGTTCGCGGCGCTGATCGAGATGCCCGTCGCCGGTATCGACGAGGTGCTTACCGCGAAGAAGACCGGCACGATGCTGGTGCCGGTGGAAGAGGAGACATCTGCTTCCGCGCTGGACTGGCGACGTTACAAGCTTCCGGGGCTGGTGGCCGCGGGCGTGCTGGTTGGGGTGGTTGCCGGTGCGATGCTGTTCGGCGGCGACAGCCAGGAAACGCCAGAGCAGACGGCGCAAACCCCTGCCGTAAGCCCTCCGGCTGAGACCTCCGCCCAGGCGGAAACCAGACCGGCAACGGCAGACGTGAGCGAGCCGGTTGCGCCACCTGCTACGGCGCAGCAGAGTGCGCCGCCTGTCGACGCCAGCCCGGTCGCGCTGGTCTACATCCGCATGCTTGATGGCGAGACGCTGAAGGTGAACGGCGAGTCTAAAGCGCTGCGTCCGGGCAATAACGGTTACGCATCGCTGAAATTGCCTGCGGGCGAGACCCGCATTGAACTGGAAGGCAATGGAAGAACGCGTACCCAGACGCTGGATATTGCGAAGCCAGGCACCTGGCTGGTGAATCCGTAAGCCTGCGGGTAACAGGACGGAGCGAATGTATAACATCAAGTTTGTCTATCTGTTCCACGAGAACGTCTCGCCAGCGCTGTTTGCGAAAATAATCCGCCCGTCCGTTGCCGGACAGTGGATTATGTCGGTTCCCGACCATTCGCTGCGCTCGCTCTTCACGCGCTACGATCTGCTGCGCACGATCACCGGTGCGAATCCTTATCAGTCCGGGCGCGATACCCGCACGCTGATCGCGCAGGATTTAGAGATGGGCAGAGTGGTTGCCATTGACGAAAGTTTTCGTGACTGGTCATCAGTAACGGAAATTTTTTACATCAATGCCAAAGGGCAACTCCAGGCTGCCTCGCTGGTCGGCCTGGGCTGGTATCCGGTGAGTACGATTGTCGACCGCTACGAAACCATGGTGAGAACGTACGGATCTCGCCCTGCGCCAACGGTACTGCCAAAACAGGTGGTGAAATCTAAAACGGCACAGATGCCGGATGAACCTACTCCGGGCAAGGACGGTAAAACCTATGCCGGGCAGCTTCAGAAGATGACCAAAGCAGAGCGCTGGCAGGCGCGTAAAGATCTGATTGCGAAGGGGAGCAATAGCCTTTATCCGGATGCCCAGATCGCCGCGAAGCGTCTGGCGGCGAATAATATCGCGGTGGAAAAAGCGAAGCTTGCGGAAAATATTTATAAGACCGTGAACCCGCTGGAAACCACACCGGGCGTGCCGGAGGGGTGGACGGATATCAGTAATGACGATGCGCTGTTAGGAAAGTTCGGGCTGAACAAATCAATGCTCTTTGACGATGATACGTCCCCCAATTTTCTGGCGCGCGTCTATCAACCGAAGCCGGAAGTGTTTGGTACAGATATGAACCCCACGCTGGTATTCAGAGGATCGCGCGAGCCTGGTTTCGCCTCTCTGTCTGAGAATGTCTCCTCTTTACTGACTAAGGGGGAGCTGGCGCCGGTGGTAAACGGGGCTGACTGGTCGAATAACTTCTCACAGGGCATGGGTATGGCTTCAGATTATTATAAAAAGGCCGTGAGTATTGGTAAGGAGTTGGCAAGGTCAGGCCAGAATATTGATATTGCCGGTCATTCCCTTGGCGGTGGCCTCGCCTCTGCAACCTCTATGGGCAGCGGGAAAGCGGGGTGGACGTTCAACGCCGCCGGCCTGAATGCCGGAACCGTAGAAAAATACGGCGGCAAGATATTAGGCAGTACGGATAATATCCAGGCTTATCGGGTTGAAGGTGAACTGCTGACGAAGATTCAGGAAGTTAACCCCTGGGAGGATCTGAAAACGATGAAAGGGCATGTCCCTTCGTGGATCCTCAAAGAGGAAATCTCTGCGCTGAGCCCTAATGCTGCCGGAATACCCCACGATCTTCCCGGTGGAACCGGAAGCGCGCTGGACCGCCACGGGATTAATCAGGCGATTGATTGCATAGAGCAACAGAAGGACGAGGATATTTCGATAATCGGGAGTCGATTGTGAAAAAACGGTTGATGGCTTTTGTCGCGTTATGTTTTTTATTCATGATTCAGGGGTGTAAGCAGGATATGGACCTTAATCCACAGGACTACTTCAGCGGTCAGCAGCTTGAACTGGCGAAAGCGATTGAAGAAGGTGATGTCGACGCGGTGAAGACGCTTGCACCAGAAAGCGATCTTAATAAACCGGGAAAGCAGGATATGACCCTGCTTTTTTGGGCCATCGGCAACGCGATTAATGATAAAAAAACATCGCCCCATTTAAAGGTGATTACGTTGCTTGTTAAGGCCGGCGCAGATCCGCTCCAGCCTCGACCGCAGGGAAAAAGCAGCCCTGCCGAATTTGCCCTGAAGGGGGACAGCGCAGACTGGATCAACGCTATGCTGGACGGTGGCCTTTCGCCCAATGTGAAAGATAAGGTCTCCCACGAACCCATCATCTTCCAGTCGCTAAAAGCGAAAAATACAGAGACGCTGGAAGCCATGCTCGATAGCGGAGCTGACGTCAATGCAACCAATTCACTGGGTAAAACGCTGGTGTTTGATGCGCTGGATAACCAGGCTTACGATCATGTCTTGTTACTGCTCGATCGTGGAGCGGACCCGTCAGTTAAGGCTAAAAATGGCTGGTCAATGAGCAATGCGCTTGCGGACGCGCTGAGTGGACTTGATCGAGGCAGTGAGCAATACGAGAAGTTAAACGAAATAAAAGAGAAACTTATTCAGAAAGGGGGCGTGTGGCCACCTGAGCCGGTTAAGTGATTGCTCAGCTTTCATGAAAGCCAGAGATAAGGTTTTTTCCGGAGTTTCCATAAGCCTGCACTCTTTGGATTTATAAAAACGAAAGTTCGTACCTCCAGACAAATCAACCCAGCATTGCATCAATCCAAAACCACCTCGTCGAAATTAGCTTTACGTTCATAAACGTTCCCAGCATAAACCATTACGGAATAAAGATTATGCTCAACCGAATTACCGTCCAGCTCCCGGTTGAGGGGCTGCTCTTCTGGAAACTCTCCGGCCGCGAGGCGATGTCCGAGTCGTTCGCGCTGACGCTGACCCTGCTCGGCACAGACGCGCGCATTGACCGCAGCAAGCTGCTGGGCCAGCCGGTCACGGTGACCATCCCCACGCAGAACCTGCTTACCCCCCGCTATATCAACGGCAAGGTGACGCGCGTGGCGGTGAGCGCCGTGGAGCTGACGGGCACCCGCTATGCGGTGTACCAGCTGACGGTAGAGCCGGACCTGTGGCCGATGAAGCGTGACCGTAACCTGCGTATCTTCCAGGGACAGACGGTGCCACAGATTGTGAAAACCCTGCTGGGTGAGCACCAGGTCAACCTCGAAGACAAACTCACCGGCAGCTACCGGGTGTGGGACTACTGCGTGCAGTATCAGGAGTCGAGCCTCGATTTCATCAGCCGCCTGATGGAGCTGGAGGGTATCGCGTATTACTTCAGCCACGAGGCGGACAAACACACGCTGGTGCTGACCGATGCCGCCACGCAGCATCAGCCGTTCAGCGGCTACGAGGTTATTCCTTACCACCAGACACCGTCCGGTGGCAGTACGGATGAAGAGGGCATCAGCCAGTGGGCGCTGGAGGACAGCGTGACGCCGGGGATTTACAGCCTCGATGATTACGATTTCCGCAAGCCGAACGCGTGGCTGTTCCAGGCGCAGCAGAACCCGGCGTCCCCGAAACCGGGCAGCATCGACGTGTACGACTGGCCGGGCCGCTTTGTGGAGACAGGCCATGCGGAGTTCTACGCCCGAATCCGTCAGGAGCGCTGGCAGGTGGAGCATCAGCAGATTCAGGCGACGGCCACGGCGGCGGGCATTGCGCCGGGCCACATCTTTACCCTGACCAACGCGCCGTTCTTCAGTGACAACGGCGAGTATCTGGTGACGGCTGTGGGCTACCACTTCGAGGAAAACCGTTACGCGAGCGGTGAGGGGGAAACCATTCACCGCACCGATTTCAGCGTTATCCCGGCATCGGTGTCTTATCGTCCGGCACAAAGCACGGCGTGGCCGCGCACCTACGGTCCTCAGACCGCGAAAGTCGTGGGGCCGCAGGGGGAGAGTATCTGGACGGATAAATATGGTCGCGTGAAGGTGAAGTTCCACTGGGACCGGCTGGCGAAGGGCGATGACACCAGCTCCTGCTGGGTGCGCGTGTCGAGTGCCTGGGCGGGTCAGGGCTACGGCGGGGTGCAGATCCCGCGCGTCGGCGATGAGGTGGTGGTGGACTTTATCAACGGCGACCCGGACCGTCCGATTATCACTGGTCGTGTCTATAACGAAGCAAGCATGCCGCCGTGGGCGCTGCCGGCTGCCGCGACGCAGATGGGCTTTATGAGCCGCACGAAAGACGGTTCAGTGGACAACGCCAACGCCCTGCGCTTTGAGGACAAGGCGGGCGCAGAGCAGGTGTGGATCCAGGCCGAGCGTAACATGGACACCAGCGTCAAGAATGATGAAACGCACAGCGTTGGCGGCGCGCGCAGCCATTACGTGAAGAAAAATGAGCTGCATCGCGTGGAGGCTAATCAGATCCAGGCCGTGAAAGGCGGAACCGAGATCCTGACGGGTAAAGGCAAGCTGGATGCGGCGGTAGAGCAGTATGTTATTGCTTCCGGGACGAAGCTGCGGCTGGTCTCGGGCGAGAGTGCTATTGAGCTTAACGCTAACGGCAAAATTAACCTGATCGGCAAAGAGTTCAACTTCTTCGTTGAAGGGGACGGCTATATCACCACGGGCGGCAAGCTGCACCTGAATACGTCGGGCACCCAACCGGGCACAACGGCGCCGGGGTCAGGGCATAAAGGGGATATTGATGCGGCGGTGCAGGAGAAATTTACGCCCCCGGAAGAGTAACCGCTTTCTGTCTGCCGCCGGGTTGTCCGTGGCGGCACGTAAAACCCTTTAGCAATTTTAGACGCGAGTTCACCGATGAAATACACCCTCCAGGAAGGTTACTTTACCCTTTTTCCTGCCGCCTGGCAGGACAACAGCATGAACATCATTCGCGATGACGAAAGCGGGCTGTCCGTGGTGGTCAGCCGCGGCGTTATCCCGGATGGCAGCGACTACGAACAAGAGTTTCACCGCCAGTGGGACGTGCTGCGTCCTCAGATGGGTGAGATCGCCCAGAGCGAATTTCAGCACGTAAAAGCCGGGTCTGCCGGCAACATTGATGGGGTTGAAGTTGAGACCACCTTTGACCGTAACGGCCAGCGCCTGTGGCAAAAACAGCTGGCCGTGCAGACGCCAGGCAAACCGGTACTGATGATTTTTACCCTCTCGGCCTTAAAAGCCTTTACGGAAGAGGACGAGGCGCGCTGGAGCGCACTGAAGCAGAGTCTGACGCTAAACGACAACCGGAATGTGTAAGGCATGAGCGATAACAACGCGGCCCGTAAGGGCGACGAGATTATTCACTCCAGCATTTTTGCTGATATTACCAGCATTGTGGCGGAAGGCGCTGCCTATGCGGTGATTGGCGCGGCGGTGGGCGCGGCAGCGACCGTTGCGGCCCCACTGCTGGGAGCCGGGGCAGCAGCAGCAGGCGTGGCGGCAATTGGCTCCAGCTGTCTGTTGAGCGGCATTATTGGTGGGGTTCTGGCGAACGTCGCCGGGATCACCGACGATATCAGCAACGCCGCTGAAGGGCTGGGTAACGCGCTTTTCCCGCCGTCGCCCGCGGGCAAAATCACCACCGGTTCGAGCAATGTTCTGACAAATAAACTTCCCGCTGCGCGCGCCGCCGGGACGTTAACGCCTGCCGATACCCCGTCCCCTGAGCCGCAGTCGCCGGGCAGCTTTGCCGACTACGCGGGCATGCTGCTCTCCGCTGCCGGACAGTTCGGCAGCGAGATGTGGCAGCCGAGCGTCGCCTCTGCTGCCGCAGGGACCTCGCCACTGGAAGAAGACAAGGTGGCGTGTGATAAGCACTCCGGGCCGCAGTATCTGGCGGAAGGCTCGAAAAGCGTCTTCATCAACGGACAGCCTGCGGTGCGCGCAAAAGATCGCACCACCTGCGAGGGCACCGTTTCCGACGACGTATCCCCGAACGTGATCATTGGCGGCGACACGCTCACGGTCCGCGACATCAAAAGCGGCAAAACGCCGGGTCTGGCGCTGGGGATGATTGCGCTCTCCCTGCTGCGCGGGCGTCCGGGCAAGATCCTGAAAAACATGCCCTGTGCGCTGGCTGCTGCCGGTGGCGGGATGCTGGCTGATATGGCCGTCAACGCCGTGTTCGGCTCCTCGCACCCGGTTCACGCCGCTACCGGCGTGAAGGTGCTGAATGACGACGACGAACTTGATTTCTCGCTGCCGGGGCGCTTTCCGCTGCGCTGGCAGCGCAGCTACAACAGCCTGACCACCCGCGAAGGGCTGTTTGGCCTGGGCTGGGCTACCACCTTTGACAGCTATCTGACGCTGGAAGAAAACAATGCCACCTGGTTCGATGAAACCGGGCGCGAGCTGAGCTTCGAGCTGCCGCCGGTCGACCGCGCGTTTTACAGCATCAGCGAAGGCATTATCATCCGCCGCAATGAGAGCGGCGACGTGGCGATTGCCGACGATGACGGCGCGGTGTGGCGTCTGTATAAACCGACCCGCGCTAACCCCTCCATCCTGCGCCTGGCCTCCCTCAGCGACGAATACGGCAACGCGCTGCTGACTGAATGGGATGAGCACGGGCGGCTGGTCGGTCTGCACGATGAGCCGCGAGCGATCGATGTCACCCTGCGCTATGACGATGAACGTTTCCCGCAGCGCGTTACCGCTGCCAGCCATTTTGACGGCAACCAGACATGGCCGCTGATGCAGTGGGGGTACGACGCGCGCGGCCAGCTGGCCAGCGCAACGGATGCCTCCGGCGTGGTTACCCGTGAATACCGTTATAACGATGATGGCCTGATGGTCTGGCACCGTCTGCCGGGCGGGCTGGAGAGCGAATACCGCTGGCAAAAATTCGACCACTGGCGCGTGGTGGAAAATCGCACCAGCACCGGCGACGGCTGTCGCTTTACCTACGATTTAGCCGCCGGGCTGACGACCGTCGATCACTACGACGGTCAGACGCGAAAGCATTACTGGAACGCGCAAAACCTGATTGTTCGCTACGTTGACGAGCGCGGTGAGAACTGGCGCTACGAGTGGGATGACAACGAACTCCTCACGCGTCGCATCGATCCGCTGGGTAATGCCGTTACCTTCGTCTATGACGAGATGGGCAACCGGGTGCAGGAGATTGACGCCGACGGCAATACCCGCACCACCACCTGGCTGGAGCACCGTGCGCTTCCGGCGTCCATCATCGAAGCCGACGGTAGCGCCACCCGGTTCCTGTATGACGAACATCACGGGCTGAAACGCGTGGTGGATCCGATGGGGCAGACCTCGCTGCTGCGTCGGGACGAGTTTGGTCAGGTGGTTGAAGAAGTTGATGCCGCCGGGAACAGCCGTTACCAGGAGTACAACGAGGCCGGGCAGATGGTGCGTGCGACGGACTGTTCGGGCCGTGTGACACAATACCGTTATCATCCGCTGGGCTGGCTGGTGGCTGAGATAAGCGCCGACGGCGAAGAGACGCGTTACCGCTACGACGCCGCGGGGCGTCCGGTGCAGCTCGACCGACCAGAAGGCTGGACAGAGTCGCTCAAATGGAACGAACGTGGTCTGCCGGTGAAGCATGCGGGCGCCGACGGGAAAGAGAGCGAGTTCAGATACGACGAGGCAGGGCGCTTAACCGCCACCCGCAATACGCAGGGTGAAGAGGTGCGCCGCCGCTGGGACAGCCGCGGGCGTCTGATTGCCCTGGAAAACGAAAACGGCGAAGCGTATCAGTTCCGCTGGGGCGCGGACTCGCTACTGCTGGAAGAGGTAGGGCTTGATGGCGTGGCCTCGCAGTATCGCTACGATGCCTGCGGGCGTACGATAGCGCGCACCTTTGCCGCCGGACATCCGGAGGCCATCACCCACGCTTTCGCCTGGAGCGCGAGCGGCCAGCTGGTCGCCCGCACCACGCCGGAAGGGCAGACCCGCTACCACTACACCCCGTCCGGCCTTCTGAGTCGGATTGGGCTGCATCCCGCGCTTTCAGCCGATGCCTGGAGCGCCGAGGCCGAGCAGGAGCTTGTGTTTGAGTATGACGCGCTCGGGCGCGTCACGCGCGAAACGGGCGAGCACGGGGAGCTGGCGTGGGAGTATGACGCGCTGGGTAACCGCACCTCCGTCACGCTGCCCGATGGTCGGGAGCTGAAACAGTTCTACTACGGCAGCGGGCATCTGCTCAGCATTGCCCTTGATAAGCTCTCGGTCTCCGACTTTACCCGCGACGAACTTCACCGTGAAACCAGCCGTACGCAGGGGCTGCTAACCACACGCAGCGAATATGACCGTCTCGGTCGACTGCATCGCCGGGACGTCTTTACCGGCAATGCCCAGCGCCCGTCGCCGCGCCGCTGGTCCCGCCGCTGGGATTACGACTACCGCAATAACCTGGTGCGGGAAGAGCGGGACGATAACCCGTTCAGCTGGTACCGCTGGCAGTACGACAGCGCTGGGCGTCTGCTGGTTCAGGACGGCACGCTACCCGGCCAGGAGCAGTGGCGCTGGGATGCTGCCGGTAACCCGCTCGAAGGATCTGTTGAGAAGGTCACGCACAACCGCCTGACGCAGCTGAACGGCATTCGCTGGCGCTATGACGTCCACGGCCGCACCGTGGAGAAAGATAACGGACAGACCCGCTGGCACTACCGCTACGACGGCGAGCACCGCCTGACGGAGGTCATCAGCCAGCCGCGGGACCGCAACAGGCCGCAGACGCAGGTCAGCTTCCGCTACGATCCGCTCGGGCGACGCATCAGCAAAACGCGACGCCAGATGCTGGGCGGACAGCCAACCGGCAAGCCGGTCACTACCCGGTTTGTCTGGGAAGGGTTCCGGCTGTTGCAGGAAGTGCACGGGGATGTGCCGCTGACCTACGTCTACAGCGACCAGGACAGCTACGACCCGCTGGCGCGTATTGACGGCGTTGATGCCCCGGAGATCTTCTGGTTCCACTGCCAGCCCAACGGCACGCCGGAGCGGATGACGGATATCGAAGGGCAGGTACGCTGGGAAGGGGTGAGCAGCGCCTGGGGCAAGCTGCTGCGGGAAAGCGAGACGCAGGTATCAGGATATTCCCAGAACCTGCGCATGCAGGGGCAATACCTGGACCGTGAGACAGGGCTGCACTACAATCTGTTCCGGTATTATGACCCGGACTGCGGACGATTTACGCAGCAGGACCCGATAGGGCTGGCGGGAGGGATAAACTTATATAAATATACTGTTAACCCTCTTACCTGGATAGATCCACTGGGATTAGCTGGTTGCACTTTAACAAAATCGAAGTCAAAAAATTACGAATACGTTTTGAAATTGAAACGCTCTGAATATCCAGCAACGTTTGGTCACATATCAGATGCGATCGATTTAGGACATGCAAAGGTTGTAACAATCCAACGAGGCACTGCAAAAGCTAACAGGAAAACGAGTCTTAAAAATATCAAAACTAAGCCAGGATACGATCGTGATGAATGGCCTATGGCGATGTTTAAAGAAGGCGGTGATGGTGCTAGTGTAAGATATATAGATCCTAGCGATAACCGTGGTGCGGGTTCAAGCATTGGTAATGTTTTATCAGAACTGCCAGATGGTACAAGAATAAAAGTCGAGGTAATATAATGAGTGATAAAAACACACAAACAGTTGACCTACTGATTTCACATAGTCAAATATTGCTACGATCACGAGACTATGATGAAAAACTGAGCCAGTGGGGCAAAGGTAATGTATCTCAAGGCGCTGTGATTCATAAAGATTATGTTATTTTTGATCCTTTACCAGAGGACGCATTTGGAGCAAACGTAAATATCAAAATAGAGAATGCTTTTAATTTAGATGAAAATGCTCAACGCTGCATTGTAGTGCCATTTTTTATTACAGATAAAAATAAGCTTCAGGTGGCTTCTGCGACAGAGAAATTTGACATAAACATAAATGTAACCAACAAAACGTATTCGCTCTATTATGAGATTTGTGAAGGGGATGAAATTTATTACAATTTGACTCTTGTGCCGGAAAAAGACACTGTCACAGCTAAGTTTTTATTAGACGACCCTTGGGGCGGAAAAAAAGATAATCCACTCAAAGAAGGTGTTTTTTAACGTTAATAATAACTAAATAAGAACGAAAAAAATCCACGCCAAAGCGTGGATTTTTTTCATTCAAAACAAATCAAACGTTAAACAAGAAGTTCATCACATCGCCATCTTTAACGATGTAATCTTTCCCTTCCGCACGCATCTTGCCTGCTTCTTTCGCGCCTTGCTCACCCTTGTAAGTGATGAAGTCTTCAAACGCGATAGTCTGCGCACGAATAAAGCCTTTCTCGAAGTCGGTGTGGATTTTACCGGCCGCCTGAGGCGCAGTCGCACCTACAGGGATGGTCCACGCACGCACTTCTTTCACCCCAGCGGTGAAGTAGGTTTGCAGGTTCAGCAGCTCATAGCCCGCGCGGATCACGCGGTTCAGGCCCGGCTCTTCCAGACCCAGCTCGGCCATGAACTCTTCACGGTCGGCGTCGTCCAGCTCAGCGATGTCGGATTCAACGGCAGCGCAAACCGCCACAACTACAGAACCTTCAGCCGCAGCGATTTCACGCACTTTGTCGAGGTACGGGTTGTTCTCGAAACCGTCTTCGTTGACGTTGGCGATGTACATGGTTGGCTTCAGGGTCAGGAAGCTCAGGTATTTGATCGCCGCTTTGTCTTCGTCAGTCAGGTTTTTCAGCGCGCGCAGCATGCCCGCGTTTTCCAGCTGTGGCAGACATTTTTCCAGCGCAGCCAGTTCCGCTTTCGCGTCTTTGTCGCCGCCTTTGGCTTTCTTCTGCACGCGGTGAATGGCGCGCTCGCAGGTGTCGAGGTCAGAGAGGGCCAGCTCGGTGTTGATGACGTCGATGTCGTCAGCCGGATCCACTTTGTTGTTAACGTGGATAATGTTGTCGTTCTCGAAGCAGCGCACAACGTGGCCGATCGCTTCGGTTTCACGGATGTTGGTCAGGAACTGGTTACCCAGGCCTTCACCTTTGGATGCGCCTTTTACCAGGCCCGCGATGTCCACGAACTCCATGGTAGTTGGCAGAATGCGCTGCGGCTTCACGATTTCCGCGAGCTGGTCCAGACGCGGATCGGGCATAGGAACAACACCGGTGTTCGGCTCGATGGTACAGAACGGGAAGTTCGCCGCTTCAATACCTGCTTTGGTGAGCGCGTTGAACAGGGTGGATTTGCCCACGTTTGGCAGACCGACGATACCGCATTTGAATCCCATTTCTAAATCACCTTAATATCTTGATAATCAATCCGTTAACGATAACCGATTGAAGAAAAGTAAATAACTACGCCTATTATACACGTAACCCGCGCGACGCGCGGTAAAAAAGCCCCAGGGCGCCGATTATTGCGCTTTGAAAGCGTGCAGTCGATTGGTGGCTTTCGTCAGGCCATCCTGAAGCCAAATCTCGGTGCAGCGGGCCGCTTCGTCCACCGCTTCGTCAATCAACTTCTGCTCAGAAACCGGGGGTTTACCCAGTACGAAACCAACAACTTTGTTTTTATCGCCCGGATGGCCGATTCCCACGCGCAAACGGTGGAAATTAGGGTTATTACCCAGTTTGCTGATGATGTCTTTCAGACCATTATGGCCGCCATGACCGCCGCCCAGTTTGAACTTCGCCACGCCTGGCGGCAGGTCCAGTTCGTCGTGGGCCACCAGGATCTCATCCGGATTGATGCGATAAAACGTTGCCATGGCCGCCACGGCTTTGCCGCTCAGGTTCATAAAGGTGGTTGGCACCAGCAACCGCACGTCAGCACCCGCAAGATTGATGCGTGAGGTATACCCGTAAAACTTGGGTTCTTCACGCAGGGGAGCGCGCAAACGCTCCGCCAGCAGATCAACATACCAGGCGCCGGCGTTATGGCGGGTAGCGGCATACTCTGCGCCCGGATTGGCGAGGCCGACAATCAGTTTAATCGTCACGATTTACTTCCTAATGGGTTCCAGATCTGGCGCGTAGTTTACTGTCTGGCGCGCCGCTTGACAAAGTTCTGCCTGCTGTACACCGAAATGCGAATAATTTCCTCTTTGAACAATTAGAATTTCAAGCTGTTCAATGTCTTATTTGTAAATTTTTGTCCGGGAGTGATCAGTAAATGTGATCATTCACGCAACTCATATAAGAGGCGTTGTCTATACTTTACACACAAGGAGAAGGGGCTTTTCCCCTGACAACCCAAAGTTCCGGAGGTGACATATGAAACGCAAAAACGCTTCAATGCTCGGTAACGTGCTAATGGGGTTGGGACTGTTCGTGATGGTCGCCGGTGTCGGTTATTCAATCTTAAACCAATTACCGCAGCTTGACCTCCCACAATACTTTGCGCATGGCGCGGTGCTGAGTATCTTCCTTGGTGCGGTATTGTGGCTCGCCGGGGCGCGCGTGAGCGGACATGAGGAAGTCTGCGATAAATACTGGTGGGTGCGCCATTACGATAAACGATGCCGCCGCGACCAGCGCAAGCATAGCTAGTGCCCCATAAAGAACACCGAAACGACTTCATCTGAAGTCGTTTTTTTTGCATGACGCATTGACCCTCACGTAACGTAAGGCTTCAGAGTAACGACACTGGCAGAACAAAAGGAGCCGTTATGTTGATACAGGTGGGTGAACTGGCGAAACGTGCCGGGATCACCGTGCGGACTTTGCATCACTACGAGCAAACAGGGCTGTTGTTACCTTCTGCCAGAAGCGCGGCAGGCTACCGGCTTTATAACCTGGCGGATGTGCAGCGTCTGCATATGATCCAGGCGCTGGCAAAAGCCGGACTGGAGCTTGCCGAAATCAGGGATTTTCTGGAACAGCGTTCGCTGTCATTAGCCGAATTACTCGACGGGCAAATCACTCTGCTGGACAAGCAACTGCGTAGCATCCATACGCTGCGCAACCGGCTGGTGGAATTGCGTACCGGGCTGACCGACGATGCGACGCCGGATCTGGAATCCTGGCTACAGACTCTGGAGTTAATGAATATGTACGATCGCTGGTTTAGCAAAGAAGAGTTGCAGCAACTGCCGTTTGCGGTAGAGAAAGAGGCGCTGGCGGATATCTGGTCGGGTCTGGTGACGGAGGTTAAACACTTGCTGGAACAGAACGTCAGCGTCACGGACGCGCGGGCGAGCGATTTGGCTTCACGGTGGATGGGACGCCTGGAGCAGGATACCGCAGGCAAACCGGAATTTTTGACCCGTCTGAACGAGATGCACAGCGTGGAGCCGCAGATGCAGGAGCAAACCGGCATTACGCCGGAGATAACTGATTACATCACGCGGGCGTTTGCCGAATCAAAGCTCAGCATCTGGGAGAAATATCTCACTGCCGAAGAGATGGCCTTTACCCGGGCGCACTACTTTGACCGGATGATGGAGTGGCCGCCGCTGGTGGCGAAGCTGCATCAGGCGCAGCGGGATAATCTCAGTCCCGCTTCTGACGATGCGCAAAAGCTGGCAGAAAACTGGCTGGTTTTATTCCAGTCCTATGCGGGAACAAACCCGCAGACCCAGCAAAAATTTCGCCTCGCCATGCAGCAGGAGCCGCATCTGATGAAAGGCACGTGGATGACGCCTGCCGTGCTTGAATGGCTCCAGCAGGCGATCGGGGTGATGATGCAAAGACGCGTCTCTGCATCAGATGACTCACAGATCCGCTAACGCAGCTTCACGGTTAGGGTAGAAGGACAATCGGCCAGGGATCGGCTGCACGCCCGCGCGCGCCATGGTGCGCAGGGGCTGGAATTCAAGGTTACTTATCCGCAGCTCGCAGCCTTCCGGCAGGCGGGCAACAAAGCGCTGGAAGGCATCCAGACCGCCGGCATCCAGCACCGGGACGGCATCCCATTTCAGCACCACAATCCGTTTGCCCACGATGCGGGATTCCAGATCGCTGAACAGACCTTCCGCCGCGGCGAAGAACAGCGGGCCAATCACGCGCAGCACCAGCACATCGTCAGGCATCTCAACGTTAACCGGGGAGAGACGCGTCATCTGCGCGATGCGGCGCATAAACAGCAGCGAGGCCAGCACAATGCCGACGCTGATGGCGATAACCATATCGAACAGTACGGTCAACGACATGCAGATCAGCATCACGATAATGTCGTCTTTCGGCGCACGGCGCAGCAGGTTAACCACCTTATGCGCCTCACTCATGTTCCATGCCACCATCAGCAGCAGCGCAGCCATGGCCGAGAGCGGAAGCCATGAAAGCAGCGGGGCAAGGATCAGCAGCGCCATGATCACCAGCAGGGAGTGAATGACCGCCGAAACCGGTGATGTCGCGCCCGCACGTACGTTCGCGGCGGAACGGGCAATCGCAGCCGTAGCGGTAATACCGCCGAAGAACGGTGCAACGATGTTCCCTAAGCCCTGGCCGACCAGCTCGCTGTTGGCTTTGTGCTTAGTGCCGGTCATGCCGTCGAGCACGACGGCGCAGAGCAGGGATTCAATCGCTCCCAACATTGCCATGGAGAACGCGGCAGGCAGCAGAGCGCGAAGGGAATCCCAGCTTAGGGTGAAGCTTGAGCCCGGCATGTCCCACGGCAGAACCAGCTGTGGCAGCAGCTGCGGAATGCCGCTGCCCTGTGAGCCGTCCGCCAGAACATAGTGGAACTGGGAGCCAATGGTGGCGACCTGTCCACCGAGCAGGTTGACAACGCCCATCACCGCGCAGCCCAGCAGCAGAGCGGGCAGATGCCCCGGGAGACGAATGCCTAAGCGAGGCCAGACGATAAGTGTGCCGAGGGTAACGATGCCAATGGCTGCATCGCCCAGGTTGGCCGTCGGCAACGCCATAAACAGCGCGCCCACTTTCTGTAAATAGTGCTCCGGAACATGGGCCATTTGCAGGCCGAGGAAATCCTTAATCTGCATGGTCCCGATGGTAATCCCAATCCCCGAGGTGAACCCCAGCGTTACGGAAAGGGGAATATATTCAATCAGGCGACCAAAGCGGGCCAGACCAAACAGAATTAAAAAGATGCCGGACATCAGGGTGGCAACCAGCAGGCCTGCCAGACCAAACTGTTGGGAAACCGGGTAGAGGATCACCACAAAGGCGGCAGTCGGGCCGGAGACGCTGAAGCGGGACCCGCCCGTCAGCGCAATCACAATCCCCGCAACGGCCGAGGTGTACAGCCCGTACTGCGGCGCGACGCCGCTACCAATCGCCAGCGCCATCGCCAGCGGGATGGCAATAATCCCGACGGTGATCCCGGCTATCAGGTCACGAACAAAGCGTGACGATGTGTATTTCTCTTTCCAGCAGGCGTCGATGAGGGCGCGAAAGGGCAGAACATGTGAGGAGGTTACGTTTTTCACAATTATCTATCATCCGTGTGCGCATCATCTGTCATGTGAATGGCAGGTGAAGGAGGCAT
>Ga0268255_10000554_pt1 | contig 25263 bp, 18 predicted proteins | sample AgamicOrMarz_FD_200256 | JGI IMG/M metagenome (GOLD analysis project Ga0268255, IMG submission 200256) | Agave microbial communities from Guanajuato, Mexico - Or.Ma.rz (v2) (version 3) | ecosystem: Host-associated > Plants > Phyllosphere > Phylloplane/Leaf | place: Guanajuato, Mexico...
ATGTCGCCGAGTTGCAGCGCACGAAAAACGGCGATGCGCCGCGGTGCGAGTGACGCGATGAACGGGCCTGCATTCATAGAAAGAGCACCTTGTAACGTACGGCGCCGTAAAGCCGCCAGTAGATCGAGAGGAACGGGATCGGGATCGACGTCCACGCCATTTCGGCGATGTGCCGCAAACCGCGGTCCCGTCCGCGCAGGCGTATCGCGCAGAAGTAGGCCGTCAGCGCGAGCCATGCGACAAAGCCGAGCGTCATGGTGGTCGTGTCTCCGATCACGACGCCAATCAGCGCGGCCAATGCGGCGCACAGAATCAGGTAATAAAGAAAAGGAGGCGACGAGCGAATCCGCGCCTTGAACAGTTCGGGGTGCTTCTTGTACAGCAGCGCGTCGAACTGGCTTTTCTTTTGCTGCGAAATGCTGACTCCCCAACGCGCCGGCCGCACGGGATGCACGACGACCGCCTCGTTCGCGCGCACGATCTTGCCGCCCGCTTGCAGCAGCGCGAACTGCAGGTCGGAGTCCTCGCGCCACGCTGATGTAAACCGTTCGTCGAAGCCGCCCGTCATCGTCAGAAAGCTTCGGGCGACGAATACATTGGCGGTTGCGAATTCGGCGCGTTCGAGTCCGCTTGCATCGGCTTCGTAGTCGGTCGGCACGGCGGGCAGCGGCACGACGATTCTGCCCGCGGCGGCCGCCGCGCCCTGGCGAATCGCCGCGAGCCCTTCTTGCAGCCAGTGCGGATCGGGCAGCGTGTCGTCGTCGGTGAAGGCGATCACCGGCGAGCGCGCCTGCTGCCAGCCCGCATTGCGCGCGCCGGCCGGACCTTGCGTGCGGGTGACGGGCACATAGCGCACCGTGAGCCCGCGCTTCGCCTGCTCGGCCGCAATGTGAGCGACGCAGGCGCGCGTCGCTTCGTCGGGGCCGTCGTCGCAGACCACGATTTCATAGCGGTCGACAGGGAAGTCCTGCTCGGTCAGCGCGCGAAGGCACGCCGCCAGCATGTCGGGCCGCCGGTAAGTCGGCACCACCACGGACACATCGAGGTGCGCGAGCAGCGCACCCGGATAGCCCGCGGCGATCGGCTCCGCCTCGTCATGCGAACGACTGAAGCCGCCTGTTACGTCCATCGGTCCCGTAGCGGATGGACTCATGCGCTATCCCTCGCTTTCTCGACGAGAAACGGGCCGATCACGAGCGCGTCGAGCGGCGAGGTCCAGAACGATTCGACCGCGTCGCGCGGCGAATTCACCATCGGCTCACCGCGCGTATTGAACGACGTGTTGACGAGAATCGGCACGCCGGTGCGTTGGTTGAATGCGGCGAGCAGATCGTAATAGAGCGGATGCTGCGAACGGTTCACGGTCTGCACGCGCGCGGTGCCGTCGACATGGCGCACGGCCGGAATGCGCGCGGCCTTGTCGGCGTGCACGTCGAACACGAACAGCATGAACGGCGCGACCTTGCCGTTCACGAACCATTCGCTCGCATGCTCTTCCATGACGACCGGCGCGACTGGCCGGAAGTCCTCGCGGTCCTTGATCTCGTTGAGCTTCGCCTGCATGTGCGGATCGACGGGCGACGCGAGAATCGACCGTGCGCCGAGCGCGCGCGGACCGAATTCCGTGCGGCCCTGATACCAGCCGATCACCTTGCCGCTCGCGAGCAGGTCGGCGGTTTCGCCGGCAATGTCGTCAAGCCGCCGATAGCGCACCTTCGACCATTTCAGGAACTGTTCGATTTCCTCTTCGGGATACTCGGGGCCGAGGTACGCATGGTCCATCGTCCAGTGACGCTTGCGGTCGCCGCGCTCGCTGCGTTCGCGATAGTCGATCCACAGCGCCGCGCCGAGGGCGGTGCCCGCATCGCCCGCGGCGGGTTGCACCCATACGTCGTCGAACGGGCCCGCGTCGCGCAGCTTCGAATTCATCACGCAGTTCAGCGCCACGCCGCCCGCCATGCTGAGCTTGCTCAAGCCGGTCTTCTCATGCAGCCAGCCGGCGAGTTGCAGCACCGTTTCCTCGAGCACGCGCTGCAACGAATGCGCGATGTCGAAGTGGCGCTGTTCGAGCGGGCCGCCGCGTTCGCGCGCCGGTCCAAAGCGCTTGACGAGGCGCGGCGCGTCGACCGTATAGCTGCCGTCGCCGCGATAGCGCACGATGTCGCGGAACACATCGACATATTCGGGCTTGCCGTACGACGCGAGCGCCATCACCTTGTACTCGTCCGACGAATGCAGGAAGCCGAGCCAGTCGGTCACGGCTTCATAGAGCAGGCCGAGCGAGTGCGGCAACTCGACCTGTTTCAACCGCGTATATTCGCCGTCGACGAACTGGCCCATGCTGGTCGTCACGCCTTCGCCGCGGCCGTCCATCGTGAGCACGGCGGTGTCGTCGTAAGGCGCCGCGAGAAACGCGCTAGCTTCGTGCGCGAGGTGATGCTCGACAAAATGCCACTTGAAACCGTTGTTGCGGTCTACGCCCTGAAAACGCTTGCGCAGATGATGCGGCGCACCGTCGAGCAACTGACCCTTGGCGTTCGCGATATAGCTGAGAAAAAGCGGGTCCCACGGCGATGCGGACGGGTCCGTGAGGCGCGTGTTGGCCGGATCGAAGGGCAGTTCGATGGTCGCGCCCGGCTGCTTCGGCATGCCGCCGAACAGGCTCGGGTCGTACGAATACGCAACGTGATCGACGTCGGCAAGCGTGATGCCGGCGGCTTTCAGGCAGTAGTCGATGGCATCGAAGGGCAGTTGCCAGGTCGAGAACGGCACGGGACGCTTCGCATGTTTGACGTGCGTGAAGCGTTCGTCTTCGGCGGCGGCGAGCACCACGCCGTCACGCAGGATGGCTGCGGCGCTGTCGTGATAGACGGCATTGATTCCGAGTGTATACATGGGCGTTCGCAGTAGAAGTGGGTTGTCAGGGCGCCACCGGTTGTTTGGCGAGCGGCTGTGCCGCGTCGCTTCCGTGGTGGGCATTGGGTGGGTTGTCGGAAGCACGGCGCGCAGACGGCGCGTGTGACTGCGCTTCGGCGCGCAACTCCAGCGCGGCGGTCACGACCTCGCCGGGCGTCACGCCGAGCAGACACGCGTGATGATGTTGCGGACACTCGCTGCGATAACACCAGCGGCATTCGACATCGCGAAACAGCACGCGATGCGGCGTCTGCCACGGCGTGTGCTGCGGATTCGTCAGCGCGTAAAGATCGACGACGGGCGTGGCAAGCGCGGACGCAAGATGGACCGGTCCGCTGTTATTCGACACCAGCACGCTGGCGCGCTCGATCAGCGCCGCGAGTTCGCCGAGCGACAGTGCGCCGCTCATATCGTGCAGTTGCGCGCGAACGCGAGGCGCGGCCGCCGCGATCACTGCATCGACCAACGGACGCTCGCTCGCGCTGCCGGTGATCAGGATAGGTGCGCCGGTTTCCGTGGCGAGGCGCGTGGCCACCTGGCCGAAGCGCTCCGGCGGATAGCGGCGCGATGCGGCCGTTGCACCTGGGTGCAATACGATCCACGGGGCGCGGTGTTGGGTGCTGCCATTTGCGCGGCTTTTCGCGTCACTATGCACGCCGCGTGCCGCAAGCTGCTTCGCAAGCGCGCGCCTATCCGAATCCCGCACAGCGAAGCGCATCCGCGTATCGGGCGCTTGTGCGCCGACCTGGCGCACGAGATCGAGTTGCCGCTCCACCTCATGACGCGTGCGCTGCTGCGGCTCCGGTTCGCGCAGCCAGTCGCTGAGCAACGCATAGGGATTCTCGCGGCAATGCGCGAGCCGCCGCGGAATGCCCGCGAGATAACACAGCATCGCAGCGGGCAACGGGCTCTGACTGTAGACGGTGAAGATCACGGCCGCGTCAAAGCCGCCGTGCCGCAAGCGCTCCTGCATGCGCTGATCGTCGGCGAGCGAGCGCGAACTCGCGGCTGGATTCGCGACCCACGGCGCTTCGTATTCGATCACGTCGTCGACATCGTCCAGATACGGCGCGAGCGCGGCGCCGCTGCGCGAGCCGAGCAACGTGATATGACGGCCGGGGCCCGACTCGCGCAACGCGTGCAGCGCGGGCGTGGTCATCAGCACGTCGCCGAGGTTGTCGAGCCGCACGCACAGAATCCGCTTGATGTCCTCGCCCCAATGCGCGAGCTGCGGACTGTCGGGCACGCGAGCGTGCGCGAGTGTCGGCTGGGCGATGAGGAGCGGCGCGTTCATCGAGCGGTTTCCTCGCCGGCGGGCGCGGGCCGCGATACCGCTTCGACACTGCGCGCGACGATCTGCGCAGCCTCATACAAATCAGCGGCGCGCGCGCCGGGCACGCGCTGCGGGCCTTCAATCCACTCGGTCTCGTGGCCGTTGTCGAGCAGAATCGTGCGGCATCCGGCGCGATTGCCCGCTTCCACGTCGTCGAGAATGTCGCCGATGAACCAGCTTCGCGCGAGATCCAGCCGATGCTCGCGCGCCGCGCGCAGCAGCAGTCCGGGCGCAGGCTTGCGGCAATCGCAGGCGGTCGCGTAGGGCGCGACCGTGCCGTCCGGATGATGCGGGCACCAGTAAGCGCCGGCGAGCGTCGCGCCGCATTCGCTGAACATGCGCGCGAGTTCGGCTTCCACCTCTTTTAACGCGGCGCGCTGAAACTTGCCGAGCGCGACGCCCGACTGATTGCTGATCACGAACAGCGCGAACGGCTGGCTCGCGAGCAGCGTCAACGCTTCGCGAGCGCCGGGTGCGAGGCGCATCAGCGAAGGGTCGATGTTGTACGGCACGTCGTCGAGCAGCGTGCCGTCCTTGTCGAGAAACACAGCGGGTTGCAGCATGATGATGGCGGTGCCGAAAACGTGAGCGATTCGCCGGAAGCGGACAGTGCGTCCGCCCCGGCTCGACGAAACTGGCTGCGCTGATAGCGCTGCGACGACGCGCGGTGTTCTAGCGGAACGACGCGCCGGCCGCCGCGCGCACGCGAACCTCCACGCGTTCTTCTTCCGCGGTCTTTGCCGGCACGAGCCGCGCCGTGCGCATATAGATTTGCGCGAGGGCTTCGCCCACGCCGCGCCACGTGAACTCCTTGCGTGCGCGTTCAAGGCCCGCTTCGCCCATCCGGCGAGCCAGCGCGGGGTCGCGCCGCAACTGGTCGAGACGTGCGGCCAGCGCAGCCGGATCGCGCGGCGGCACCAGAAAGCCGGTGATGCCGTCCGCCACCGAATAGCGGATTCCGCCGACGTCCGCGCCGATCACCGGCGTGCCGCACGCCATTGCTTCGACCGGCGTGATGCCGAACGGCTCGTACCACGGCGTCGTCACGAAGACGTCGGCGGCGCTATAGAAGTAGCGCAATTGCGCGCGCCCGCGCCGCCCGACGAAGTGAGTCTGGCCGGCGACGCCGCAGTCGCGCGCGATGCCGCGCAAGCGCGCGATTTCCGGCGTGGCCTTTTCATTCGGCGCATCCGAATTGCCGCCCACGATGTACAGCTCGGCCGACGCGCTGAAGGCTTGCTTCAGCACGCCGACGCCACGCACGACGTTGTCGATGCCCTTGCGTTCCACGAGGCGTCCGAGTTGCAGCACGGTGAACTGATCCTGCTGCCAGCCGAGTGCTTCGCGGGCAGTGGCGCGGTCCATCGGATGAAACTCGTCGGCGTCGAAGCCGCACGGCACGGTCTGAATGCGCGCGGGGTCGGCCCGGTAATGCTCGATCAGATCGGCCTCGTCTTGTGGACATTCGGCGATCACCACGTCGGACTGCGCGACAAGGTCGTCTTCGATCGCGAAGCGCTCGTCGGGAAAGCCGTCGTTCGCGCCCTGATGTATCCGGCGCACGCGGCCGAGTGCATGGAACGTCGTAACGAGCGGCACGCCGAGCGCCGCTTTCACTTTCAATGCCGCGAGGCCCGACATGAAGAAGTTCGCGTGCATCACGTCATACGGCGTCTTCTCGCCGCGGAAGAACTCGATCAGGAACGCGGCGAACTCGTCCATGAAAGGCAGCAGCCGTTCTTTCGGCAACTGCATCGGCGGCCCCGCCGGCACATGAATCACGCGCACGCCGTCCATGTCGGAGATGAGCGGCAGCAGCGCGCGGTCGCGCCGCGTGAACACGTCCACTTGATGGCCCATCTCCGTGAGTTCACGCGCGACGTTCGCGACGTAAATGTTTTGTCCTCCGCTGTCGACGCCTCCGGCGACGGCGAGGGGCGAGGCGTGTTCACTGATGAGGGCGATCTTCATTGACATTCCTTCGCGAGATAGGCATTAGCAGGGCGGGCATCGCGCGGTTTGCTGAGCACTCTTATGCAATTTCCGCCGATACGACGCTGTTACCCGGCCACAGCATGTGGTGTGCCTATGCGCGGCAAGGCGCGCAAGAAACGTTGATCCGACAGTGGGTGCGGAGAAGCGCTGTAGCGTTCCCTTTTTCGCGGGAGAGAAGCGGTGTGGCGTTCCCTTTTTCTACAACCCGTCATGTAATTTCGAGTAGTACTTCCTGGAGAAGCGCGAATTTTTTTCTCTGCGATGCGAGAAGAATCGCGCCTGTCGTCGCGGTCTCGCGTGTGCTAAGTTTTGTCCGACGGCGGGCGCATCGTTTGCTCGTCACTGGCCTCGGCGCGCGACTCGACATGCCGCGTTTTTCGTCGCGCCGCTTTGTGAATCCGCATAGTGGAATCTAATGCCCGTTGCAGCGTCATTGCTGCGGCGGCTCTCTCAGGGACCTCATGCCGAACCCCGCCACGCTGCCCCGTTCCCAGTTGACCCGCCGTATTGCCGCCGACCTGACGCGCGCGGTCTGGCGCTACCGCAACCAGACGCTCGCCGCGTTGCTGCTGATGATCTCGGCAAAGCTCGCGACCGTGCTGATACCGCTCGTGCTCAAGCATGTCGTCGACGAATTGGGGCACCCGGTCGCGCAGGCGTTCTTTCCGGTGTTTCTCGTATTGACGTATGCGTTGCTGCGTTTTCTCGGCGACGCGTTGAACGAAGCGCGCGACGTGGTGTTCAGCATCGTGACGCAGCGCACGGTCGCCGCATTCACCGAGCGCACCTTCGCGCATCTGCACCGCATGAGTGCGCGTTTTCACACGAAGCGCGAGACGGGCGCAATCGTGCGCGATGTGCAGAAGGGCGCTGACGGCATCGGTTTTCTGCTTGGCGTAGCGCTCTTTACGATCGTGCCGACCGCGTTCGAAATCGTCACGATTGTCGCGATCATGGTTCACAACTACGCGCGCGAGTTCATGATCGCGATTGCCGCGACCTTCGTCTGCTATGCGGTCTATACATTCATCTTCACGCGGCGGCGCGTCGCGTTCCAGCGCGCGGTGAATGCGCTCGAGGCGCAGTCCGATGGCCGGCTTGTGGACAGTCTGCTCAATTACGACACCGTCAAATATTTCGCCACCGAAGACACCGAAACGCAGCGCCTTTCCGCCGTGCTCGACAAGTGGGTGCACGCGAGAACCGCGAATCAGCGTGCGCTGACCGCGTTGCATGTCGGTCAGAGCGCGGTGATCGCGTTCGGTATCGGCGCGATCATGCTGCTCGCGGCGCAGCATGTGGTGGCGGGGAGCATGAGCGTCGGCGATCTGATTCTGGTGAATGCGTACATCATCCAGATCTGCATGCCGCTCAACACGCTCGGCTTCGTGTTTCGCGAGACCAACGACGCGATGGTGAATGTCGAGCGCATGTTCGAGATACTCGCCGCGCGTGGGCGTGTCGGCGAGGATATTGACGAGCCGGCCGCGAAACCGCTGATCGTGAGCGCCGGACAGATCTCGTTCGAGCATGTGGACTTTGGCTACGACGCGGCGCGGCAGATTCTGCGCGACGTCGACTTTCATGCGTATCCTGGCAAGACGCTCGCGATAGTGGGCGGAAGCGGCTCCGGAAAATCGACGCTCGTGAAGCTGCTGTTTCGCCTTTATCAGCCGACGAGCGGCACGATACGCATCGACGGACAGGACATCGGCCAGGTCACGCAGAAGAGTCTGCGCGAGGCGATCGGCATCGTGCCCCAGGACACGGTGCTGTTCAACGAGACGATCGCATACAACATCGCGTATGGGCGGCCTTCCGCCACGCGTGCGGACGTGGTGCGGGCGGCGCGCGCGGCGCAACTCGACGAATTCATCGAACGATTGCCGGATCATTACGACACGCGCGTCGGCGAGCGCGGTGTGCGGCTCTCCGGCGGCGAGCGGCAGCGCATTGCGATTGCGCGCGCGATTCTGAAGGACCCGCGCATCATCGTGTTCGATGAAGCGACGTCAGCGCTCGACACGCGTTCGGAGCGCGCGATACAAACCGAGTTGACGCGGCTCGCGCAAGGCCGCACGTCGATTGTGATCGCGCACCGGCTCTCGACCGTGGTCGACGCCGACTGGATTCTCGTGATGGAGCATGGCCGCGTGGTCGAGCAGGGCACGCATCGCGAACTGCTCGCGCGCGACGGCGTCTACGCGAAGATGTGGTCGCTGCAATGGCAGCAGGGCGAACTCGAGCACGCGCAGCGCAAGCTCACCGCGCAATCGGTCAGTCTCGCCGCGCTGATGGCCGGCGTGATCGATGCGCTGCACGACGAAATCGCGGCACGGCGCGTGACCTTGTACCCGCAGATCAGCGACAACGATCTGCGCGTGACGGGCGACCCGAGCGTGCTGCAACCGCTGATCGCCGATTTGTGCCGCAACGAGATCGAGCACGCGAGGCCCGGGCAGCGCATCGAGTTGCGCGTCGAGCGGCATAACAATCAGGTCTGGGTGACGGTGCTCGGCATGAGCGAGAAGCCCGCCGAATTGTCGCAGGCAGCGGCGCGTCATATGGAAGAAGCGCTGTCCGCCGCCGGCGGCAGCTTCACGCTGATGCCGCTCAACGGGCGGCTCGCGTATGTGGCGATGCTGCCGCTGCGTCCCGTGGCCGATGCGAGTGCGGGCACTCAAGCGGCGGCGCCCATTGCCGATGCCGACGGCGCAGCGCCGCTCGAAGGTCTCTTCGTGATGGCGATCGACGATCAGGAAGATGCGCTCGACGCGCTCGAAGCGGTGCTCACGGCGAGCGGCGCACGCGTGCGCACGGCGTCGTCGGGCAAGGAGGCATTGGACTGGTTCGCGCAGACCGCGACCACGCAATGGCCGCATGCGTTGCTATGCGACATCGTGCTCGCCGATGAAGACGGCTATGACGTGCTGCGCCGTTTGCGGCGGCTGGAAGCGGATCGCCAGTTGCCGTTGCAGGACCGCGTGCCGGCCATCGCACTGACCGGCTACGCGCAGGCCGAAGACCGCATGCGCGCGAAAATGGCTGGTTTTCAGGCACATTTGACGAAACCCGTCGCACCGCAAAAGTTGATCGGCGAGATTCGCAACCTTGCGATGGCGACCGCGCGCACTGGCGCGTAGCAACTTTTCGGTGCGCTCGCTTGGATCAAGCGATTCAGATCACGTGCTTGCGTCGGCTTTGCCAACCGTAGCCTTCGCGCGAGTGCTTGGCGCAGGCGCGGCCATCTGGCGTTCGCCGATGTGCACGCGTTCGCGCAGGTTGAGTACTTGAGGCGGTACGGGCCTGCGGTTTTTCAATGCCCACGCGAGACCGCGCAGCAGTGCGAGGCCATCGCGCGCAAGCGTGCCTTCGCGCGAGAACGTGGCGAGCGCCTGCGCTGTTGCGCGGCACGCTTCCGGCCACGGCAGGCGCAGCCACGCGACCCATGCAGCATTACGCGCGAGTGTGCGCCGCCGCAAAGTACTATCGCGCGCCGGCGACGGATGATGATGCACCGTCAGCTGATCGCAATAGACAATCGCGTGCCCGGACGCGAGCACATCGAGCGCGACAAGTTCTTCTTCTCCGCCGATGAAAAGACGCGGCTCGTAGCCGCCCAACTCGCGGAAAAGCGACGTGCGAAATACGCACGCGCCCGCCATGTAGCCGATTAACGCGGGCCCCGGCAGTCCCTCGCTGCCGAGCGGACTCGCGCGCATCACAGAGCACATGGGGTCCGTGATCCTGTCTTCGCCCACCACGACGCGCCCGCTCAATACACCCACGTTGGGCCACGCGTCGAGCAGTTGCACCGCGCGTTCGAGCGAGCCCGACTCCCACCAGGTGTCGTCGTCGCAGAACGCGACGTAGTCTGTGCCGACGCACTCGGCGGCGCGATTACGCCCGGCTGCGCCGAGATTTCCTCCGCATTCGATGATGCATACGGTCGGAAAGAGCGTCCTCACCAGCGCGACGGTATTGTCATTCGAGCCGTTATCCGCCACAAAGATGGGCGGATTTTCTGGAAGGGCGAGTAAGCGCTCGAGGGTGGCCACAAGCTCGGCGGCGCGGTTGTGTGTCAGAACGACTACCGAAATGCGCCGGGAAAGCGGTTTTTTATCCATGCTGTTCTTTGTTCTTGACGGGGCGATTCCCGCTTCAAGCAAACGATGTGCCGTTCGCTTTCAACTGGCTTCAGGTTTGGCCTCCGGTTTTTTTACGCTCGTTGCAGTCGCCAGTACTTTTCCTCGCAATAGAGCGTGGTTTCGGCATCAGGGCCGAATGCGCGTAGTTGGCTCGCATAAGCAGCAATCGCTTCGCGCTTCATCTGTTCATGCGAAACGGATTGGCGCGCGGCCGCGGCGAGGTCGTCGGCGGGACTCAGCAGGTAACCGCGCTTCGTCAGTTCTTCAATGCGATCGGGAACCGCGTGTTCCATTCGTCGATACGGAGTCTCTTCGTAGGCGTGGAATACCGCGTCGCCCATCCCGGCGATTAACGAAAGACAGGCATCCGATACCAGTGTGTGATCGGAGTGAAAGAGGCCGAGCGGGACCATGACGTTTTCGGGTTGATACGCATGGAGCGTGTGGCGCAGTGCTTCGGCCAATTCATCGCGCGACGGAGTGTGAAGGTATTGCGCGTCGCAAAACGGCAGATGGACGGGCCGGGCGCCCAGCATTTCCAGAGCATGGGCGTCCTCCTGTTTGCGCGCTTGCATTGCTTCGAACGCGTCTTTGAATCCCGATTGCCGATCCCAGTCGGTCGACATGTTCTCGCCTGGCGGCGCAGTGAAAACGGTGCAGACAATGGCGGACGGGCTCGCTGTCAGCAGCAGTCCACAGCTCAATACGGCATCGTCCAGATGCGGAGAAACGACGAGTAGGCGGGCGCGTGATTGCATCATTCTTTGATGTAAGTTGTCAGGAGCGGGGCAGCGCATTCAGAAGCAAATGCCAGGCCTGGTTCCGCTACGTCGTGGCCGCGATCGCATCCGGGAATGCTAGTTGCTCGCTTCGTCGTCGTACCGTTTTTTGCATGAGACCACGTGAGCGAAGCAAAGAACCCGTCGATAGCGGCGGTGCCCGTCGAAGTCCGCCGCGGGCAGATCACGGAGAAGCTGCCGCGCGAAGTCTTTCGCGAACGTTTCATGGCGCGCTTCTACGACCCCGCATTCCGCGCGGAAGACGAGGCGCTCGCGCGGCTCGAAGCGATAGCGTGGGACGCCTATTCGCACGCGCGTAAATCGCCGATAACGGCGAAGGCCGGCGCGGGCTATGCCGATCCCGACTACGAACTGTCCGTCGAATGGCGCGCGGCGAGCGAGCGCATTAAGGCCGCGCAAGTCCGGCAGCGCGACCCGGCTGGCCGTTCGCGCGTGCTCATCGTGAATGCCTCGTCGCGAAACGACTATACGTGCCCCAGCGAAATGTCGAAGAGCTTCCGCCTCGGGAAAATCGCGCAAGGCGCGCTCGAGCGGCGAGCGTTCGACGTCGACTTCCTCGATCTGTCGCGCCTGAATTCCGATCGCGATCTGCATATTCATCCCTGCAAAGGCTGTGTCTCGACGGCGATGCCGCTTTGCCACTGGCCATGCAGTTGCTATCCGAATCACTCGCTCGGTCTCGTGAACGACTGGATGAACGAGATTTACGAGCGCTTTGCGGCCGCGCATGGTGTGATTTTCGTCACGCCTGTCTATTGGTATCAGGTCGCGAGCCCGCTCAAGCTGCTAATGGATCGCCTCGTTTGCGCGGACGGCGGCAATCCCGATCCCACCTCGACGCACGGCAAGACGCCCGAGGAGGCGAAGAAAATCGAGCTTGCCGGCTGGGATTACCCGAAGCATCTGGCGGGCAGGGCTTATGGCCTCGTAGTACATGGCGATGTTGCCGGTATCGAAGGATCGCGCCGTGCGCTGAGCGATTGGCTCGACTGGATGGGACTGATAGAAGCCGGTCCGAAGTCGCGGCTCGACCGCTTTATCGGCTATTACGAGCCTTATGCGACGAGCCACGCGGCCCTCGATCATGACGAGGCTATGCAGCAGGAAGTCGTGAATGTGGCGCAGGCGGTCGCCGAGCGCGTCGAGCAAATACGCAACGGATACAAGCAGCCCGACGACGCGTTGCAAACGCCGCGCGCGAAATAGGCGCCCGTCGTCGCAGTGTTTCATCAACGTTTAACGCAATAGGGAAAGGTAAGCATGACAGACAAGGAAGCGGACGAACGCCGCCGGCTCGGTGGGTGGCTGCCGAGCAACGAAGAGCAACTCGCGCAATACCGCACCGACCTGGCGGAAAAAGCTCGCGCCCGTGCGGCGCATGCGCCGCGCACGGCAGCGGTCGAACAGCTCGCCGCGCTCCTCGACGGCGATCCGGTTCTTCGCATGGATATGACGCGGGCTATCAATCAGGCGCGCGATAAGGGCTATGTACTCGGCTATTCGTCGATAGAAGAGTTGATGGTCATCATCGACTATTTGATGACTTATGCGCCGCCGTTCAGCGAAAAGAGCCTGATCCACTGCCCGTTGAATGCAGTACTCGACTGGCCGATGTGCATGCCTTCCGGTTACGCGCTCTTTCGCGACCCCGCGTTCAATCAGCAGATCAAGCATGTGCTTGATTGCTGGTGCGGATTCCTGAGCGGACCGCATTCGCGCGAGCATCTGAATACGTCGCCGCCGAACGGATGGTTCTCGCCCGAGGCCGACGAGAAGATCAACCTTTCGCAGTTCGTGTGTGATCCGGACAAGCCGTATTGGGGCTTCTCTTCATGGAACGACTTCTTCACGCGCCGCTTTCGCGAGGGCGAGCGGCCAGTGGATCAGCCGGATAACGACAAGATCATTGTCAGTCCCTGCGAGGCGGCTCCGTATAACATCCAGAGAGACGTGAAACTCACCGACAGTTTCTGGATCAAGGCGCAGCCTTATTCGCTACTGGACATCTTTTCGGCCGGCCAGCAGGAGCTTGCGCAGCGCTTTGTCGGCGGTTCCATTTACCAGTGCTTTCTCAGTGCATTCGATTACCACCGCTGGCATGCGCCGATCGCGGGCGTCATTAAAAAAGCTTATGCGCTGGACGGCACCTATTACTCGGACGCCGATGCGGAAGGCCGCGATCCCGGCGGTCTTAACGACTCGCAGGGGTACATTACCGCGCTGGCGGCACGGGCAATCATCGTGATCGAAAGCGACGATCCGGCCATTGGCCACGTGGGCTGCGTATTTGTCGGTATGGCCGATGTATCGTCGTGCATCATCGAAGCACTGCCGGGTCAGCGGGTTTCAAAGGGCGACGAAATAGGCTTTTTCCAGTACGGCGGTTCGACGTGCTGCCTCGTATTCGAGCGGGATGTGATCAGCAGTTTCGTTCCGCAGCCGCCATTCGACAACGCATCGTCAATCAAGGTGAAAACGCACGTTGCGACGGCGCGCTAGCGAAACGAAGCGTTGGTTCGTTAGTGACGTTCAAATGCCGCGAAGCGCGACTCGCTCCGCGGCATTTTTCTTATTACAAGCGACTTCTCAAATGGCGGATCGGAACTCAACCCGGCTGCTTACCCGATCCAAGATCCGCTCCCGTCACCGGATCGGTCGCAGTGTCCGAAGCAGTTCGCGAAGCCAGCGCGCCGAGTACTTCGACGTCCGCTTGAGTCACGTTCACCGACGGCAAACCGTCGCCGCCGTCCACCGCCGGTTGCGGCGCTTCCACGAACTCCCATTCCGGCCCTTCGTTCCATGGACCGCGTGCGTCGCCTTCGCCCGAGGACATGTTGTAGTACACGTTTGTAAATTCTGGAACGCCCGGCAGCTTGCCCTGCGGGAAGTTCGGCTGGATAGAATGCAGCGCTTTTTCGAACGACTTCTGGTGAGCGATTTCGCGCGTCATCAGAAAGCCGAGTGCGTCCTTGATGCCCGGATCGTCCGTGATATTCAGCAGCCGCTCATAGACGATCTTCGCGCGCGCTTCCGCGGCGATGTTCGAGCGCAGATCGGCGGTCGGCTCGCCGATCGTGTCGATATACGCGGCCGTCCACGGCACGCCCGCGGAGTTCGTCAGCGGAGGCCCGCCGCCGTACAGCAGCGCGGTCGTGTGCGAGTCGTTGCCCCCGCCCGTCAGCGAACGATACAACTCCGCTTCCTGCTCGACGCCTTCGGCCAGTTGGCCTTTCGCACCCTTGTTCAACATGGCGACGATCGAGCCGATCACTTCGAGGTGGCTCAACTCTTCCGTGGCGATGTCGAACAGCAAATCCTTGCGGCCCGGATCGTCTTCAGCGACGGCCTGGGTGAAGTACCGGCACGCGGCTGCCAACTCGCCCTGGGGCCCGCCGAATTGCTCGAGCATCAGGTTGGCGAGGCCCGGATTAGGGGCGGCGACACGCACGGTGTATTGAAGTCGCTTGTTGTGAACGAACATTGGCTTCTCCGTTGAGTATGGTTGGGAAACGTTGGACTGCACGCTTGCCTGCGCATGCGCCGTACCTGGTGCGAATGCGACGCGCTACGGTCAATCACATGCCCGTCCGCTTCGCCAGGCACACCCGTTGCGCGATGCAGGGCTCCTAACCACTACCTTGGGAGTTGCATATGACACAGCGAAAGACTGTCGATGATCTGTTCGTTCACATGCTGTCGGATATCTACAGCGCCGAGAAGCAATTGACCAAAGCACTGGCGAAGCTCTCGCGCGCTGCGTCCGATCCGCAATTGAGCGAGGCATTCAAGGTTCACCTGGAGGAAACGCAGGGACAGGTGGAAAGAATCGACAAGGTTGTAGAAAGTTGTGGCGTGAAGTTGAAAAGAATGAAGTGCGTCGCGATGGAAGGGTTGATTGAAGAAGGCCAGGAACTCATCGACGAAATCGAAAGAGGACCGGTGCTCGACGCGGGTCTCGTCGCGGCCGCGCAGAAGGTGGAGCACTACGAAATCGCGTCATACGGCAGTCTCTGCGCGATCGGCAAGCAGTTGGGCTTTACCGAGGCGGTTAATCTGCTGAAGGAAACGCTGGAAGAAGAAAAGGCCACGGATCTGAAGCTCACCGAATTCGCGGAGCGCGCCGGCAACGAGAAGGCAAAGCAGCAGAAGTAAGCAGCGGTAAGCAGCGCGGTTCCCGTCGAATGACGAGCGAAATCCCGCCGTTTCAGGGCGGGATTTTTTTATGGCAATACGCGGCGACGCACCGCGCGGCGCAGAACGTGTATCAGGTTTTATCGCCCACAGCGCGGCTTCCCACCTGGTCGAGTTTGCCTTGCAACTCGGTTTTGCGCTTCACGATCTTCTGGCCGAGCCCTTTGACGTCGAGATTGGCCTTGCGCAATTCGGGGAATAGCTCGCTCTCTTCTTCCTCGACGTGATGTTGCACCATTTCGCTCATCACCTTGAAAGTCGCGTCGAAGCCCTTATCGCCCGCCTTCAGCGTTTCGAATTTGCTGATTAGCGTCTTCACGAGAAAGTGCTCGACGTAGGCTTCCTCGACGTCGACCACATCGCTCGACGGGAGTGCTTTGCCCGCGGCGGGATAAAGAAGTTCTTCCTCGATGATGGTGTGAATAGTCAGTTCTTCACACGCGCGTTGGGCGAGGGTGGCTTTCGCTTCGAGATCGTCCTCTTTGGCCTGCTTGAATGCGGTGAAAAGCTTTTCGACCGCGCGATGGTCCGCGATCAGTAATTCCAGTGCGTCGTCGGTGTTGGGGGTTGGTTGTTGTTCCGGCATGTCGCTCTCCATGTTGAACGCCGCCGCGTGGCGGCACGTCTGAGCGAAGCATCGCAAGCATTGTGCCCGTTGGCGGGCGGCTCTGTGCCAACAGTCAGCTTTTGCTCTTGCGCGGCGCCGCGGCATTCACGAGCGGATTGAATGCGGCCCTTCCAGCAGGCTTGCGTGCGGACGTGTCGGCGTCTTCGCTCTTCGCGGAGCCGCGTCGCCCGTTAGACGACGTGCCGCGTGTACCGCGCGTACCGCGTGTACCGCCGGATAATTGCCTCGCGAGTTCGGCGCTGTCTTCGTCGTCTTCTTCTGCCGGCTCTTCTTCCTCGACTTCTTCTTTGACTTTGCTCGCTGCACGGCTTGTCTTTTTCGTTTTCGGCGCGCCCGCAATATGTTCGACGATGGACATGAACGACTTGCGCGCCGCCCGCAGCGATTCGCCCGGCAGCATGGTCAGAGCGACGACTTCGTGAAGCGAGCGTCCGTCGACGGAGCGCTCCGTCGGCTCAGTGTCCCAGTCGGGATTCGCCGTGGCGAACGACGCGATAAGCCGTTCGAGGACGGCGGGCGACAGTACGCCGCCGTCATACAGACTGATGATCGCGCGCTCGGCGAGAGCGAACGGTGTGGCGGAAGCTTTGGGCACCGGTCTCGCCTCCTGGCAGAATAGAGCGCGCGCGAGTTCAGTGGCTTGAGTTCTTTAAACAGCCTGTCGCGCTTCGCTGCCTTTCAGCTCGCCATGACGATGCGCATGAGTGGCCGCGTATTTGAGTTCGAAGTGGGCGCCCTTGCCGCTGCGCGTCGGCGGAAAATGTTCTCCTTCTACGCAGGTCACTTCGAATGTTCCCTTGCCGTCGTCATGAACGACTGCATAGATGCCGGACGTCTTGACGATTTCGCCGGGCTTGAACGAGTTATCTCCTGCCATTTGAAACTCCGTGAGTGAATAGGCGACAAGCTTCGCGATGCAACGCTTGTGCCACGCGCGTCAAATGCGGCGCTCAGAAAACACGCAACGGGCTCGACCTTCGCGCGGGGCCCACAGGACTGCCTTCGCCAAGCAGTACCTGAACGATTCCGCGCGTCGATACGCTGACCCATGCGGAATGGATGTCTTTCGCGCGAACCCAGCGGCATCGAGTGATCTCCCGGCCCGGAATAGGCTCGATGTCATCGGGAATACGCGCGGCGAATACATAGTGGCGAGTGCGCGCGCCCCAGAATTCGAAGATGTAGTGAAGCGCGAGATCGGTCAATTGCGTTTCTTCCAGAAGTTCGCGAATGGCCGCTGCCGCGACCGCTTCGCCAGGCTTGCATCGGCCGCCGGGCAGCGCCCATCTTCCATTCGATCTCGCGACGAGGAGGATGCTATTGGCGCGTAGACAGAGTATGGTGGCTCGCTGCTTCATCACATATCGGGCAAGAAAGGGCGACCTTACAAAGCATGCACTATGCCTTCCCGGCAAGCGTCCGGGAACCACAAATGCTACTCGCAGGGCAGCGTCTTCCGAGCCTGCATGGGTGGGCTATTGTTGCAATTCAATTTGAATCATTGTCTGTAGAGGTGGCGAACATGTCGAAGCCGCATCGGTTTCCCCGCGCGCTCGCGGTCCCTGGTATCGTATTTATCATTATCGGTTTGGCGTTAGCCGCGGGCGGAGTCCCGCTGGTCACGCTTGGCGGCTCCTGGTATTACGTCATAACGGGCATTGCGATCGCGCTGACCGGTGTGCTGCTGTTCATTCGCCGGCGGTCGGCGCTCTGGTTGTTCGCGCTCGTTCTATTCGGTTCGACCATCTGGGCGGTCACGGAAGCACGCTTCGATTTCTGGCAATTGCTGCCGCGTTTGTGGGTGTGGCTGGTGCTCGCGTTGTGGCTGCTGTTGCCGCCCGTCGCGGGCAAACTGGTGTTCGGGCCGCCGGCCGCGCATCGCGAGGGCGTGGTGCCGTTGGCTGCGGCCGTGATCGTGACGGTGCTGCTTGGCATCGGCACCGCATTCAATCATCCGTACGATCGCCCCGGCACGCTGGCCTCCACCGCCGCGGCGCCGAGCACGACGCTTGCCGGCGATGCGAACCGGCAGGCCGGCGACTGGACCGACTATGGCGGCTCGCCGTTCGGTCAGCGCTATTCGCCGCTTACGCAGATCACCCCTGAAAATGCGCGGCAATTAAAGGTCGCCTGGCAATTCCAGACCGGCGACAAGCCGGGTCCGGGCGACCCGACTGAAACGACCGATGAAAATACGCCCATCAAGGTGGGCAACAAATTGTTCCTCTGCACGCCGCACAGCATCGTGATTGCACTCGATCCCGCGTCGGGCAAAGAACTGTGGCGCTACGATCCGCATATCCAGAGTCCCGTCGGTTTCAAGCACTGGGAACATATGACATGCCGCGGCGTGTCGTATCACGACGACGCGATGTATTCGGCGAATGCGACGACCGGGGCCGCGGAAAATGCAGCGGGGGCTTCGGCGCCGGGCACGAGCACTGGTGAGAATGTGGCTTCAAATGCGGCCTCGAATGCGGCTGCGGCTTCGGGCGCGACTGCAAGCGTGACTGCGGATGCATCTTCCGGCGCGGCTGCATCGACGCCTGCGGCCGACGCCGCATCGGCAAGCACCGAATCGGCGAACGCGGCTTCCGCGGCGGCTGACACTACGCAATCCGCATCGGCTGCGACTACTGCGAGCGATACTGCCGCCGCCACGCAGCAGACAGCCAACGCCAGCACCAACGCTGCAGCCAGCGCCGAATGCCCGCGCCGCATCTTCCTGCCGACCGCCGACGCGCGCCTCATCGCGCTCAATGCGGACACGGGACAACCGTGCACGCACTTCGGCAATAACGGTCAGATCGACCTGCGCACGAACATCGGCCCGTTCACACCGGGCGGTTATTACTCGACATCGCCGCCGGCGGTCACGCGCGATCTCGTGATTATCAGCGGTCACGTCACCGATAACGAATCGACCAACGAACCCTCCGGCGTCACGCGTGCATTCGACGTGCATGACGGCCATCTCGTGTGGAACTGGGACGCGGGCAATCCGGACGCGACGCAGCCCGTTGGCCCCAACCAGACGTACGTTCGCAATTCGCCGAATATGTGGTCGGTGTTCAGCGTCGACGAAAAGCTTGGCATGGTCTATCTGCCGCTCGGCAATCAGACGCCGGACCAATGGGGCGGATTGCGCACGCCGGCTTCCGAGAAAGTGGCAGCAGGCGTGGTTGCACTCGACCTCGCAACCGGCAAGATGCGCTGGAATTATCAATTCACGCATCACGATCTGTGGGACATGGACGTCGGCGGCCAACCTTCGCTAATCGATTTGCAGACGGCAGGCGGCGTGCAGCCTGCGCTAATTGCATCGACGAAACAGGGCAGCATTTATGTGCTGAACCGCGAGACCGGCAAGCCTATCGTGCCTATTACAGAAGAACCCGTGCCGCAAGGCGCCGCGTCGGGCGACCACACATCGCCGACGCAGCCGTTCTCCGCACTTAACTTCAAGCCGCCGAAAGTGCGCGAACGCGACATGTGGGGCACTAATCCTTTCGATCAGTTGTGGTGCCGCGTCAAATTCAAATCGCTGCGTTACGACGGCATGTTCACGCCGCCTTCGGAGCAGGGATCGCTCGTATTTCCGGGCAATTTCGGTGTATTCGATTGGGGCGGCGTCGCGGTGGACCCGGTGCGGCAAATACTCATCGCGAATCCGAGTTACATGGCCTTTACTTCGAAGTTGATACCGCGTTCGCAGATTCCGTCGGATAACGGCGAGAAGAAGGGCAGCGAAACGAGCGGCATCAAGCTCGCTCGCGGCACGCCGTATGGATTCGAGATCAACGCATTTCTTTCGCCGCTCGGCATTCCGTGCCAGGCGCCGCCGTGGGGTTATGTCGCGGGCGTCGATCTGCGCACCAACAACATTGTGTGGGAGCACAAGAACGGCACGATCCGCGATAGCGCGCCTTTGCCGATTCCGATGCCGCTCGGCGTGCCGAGTCTCGGCGGCATGGTGACGACCGCTGGCGGCGTCGCATTCCTCTCCGGTACGCTCGACTACTATTTGCGTGCCTATGACGTGCGTAACGGCGAGCGCTTGTGGGAGGCGCGCTTGCCCGCAGGCGGCCAGGCTACGCCGATGACCTACGCGGACAGCAATGGCAAGCAGTATGTGCTGGTCACCGCGGGCGGCCACGGCTCGCTCGGCACGAAGCAGGGCGACTATGTGATTGCGTACACGCTGCCGTAATCAAGGGTTTGCATTGAAGACCAGAGCGCCGGCGAGTACGAGGAAGAACTCCCTCGTATTCGCTGGCGCAATACGCAGTACGCAATACGCATTCGCAGCGCGCGACTATCGACAAAAATTTGAAAACGTTACGCGTCGGCGAGCAAACATTTCACCGGGGACAATTGAAGAACCCGTTCCACAAAAGAGTTAATGCGCAGCCGCGCGTAATATAACTTTCAATACGCCTGCTATTAGGCCTACCGTGGCCACGCCCAGCATCCATAAACCGACGAACCATGCGAATCGTCGCCACATGTCAGTGGTATCCCTCGCCGGGGCGCATTTTGCCTTTGAATACGGAATACGCGTAGACGGTATAGCCGAGAATCATCGGTACGGTAATCGCAGCGCCTACCAGAAGAAATAGCAGGCTCGAGTGCGGCGCAGCGGCATCGCGGAAAGAAATGGCGGGCGGCACAAGATTGGGATAGAGGCTGATGAGAAGTCCCGCATAGCAAAGAATGAAAATGCCATAGGCAAACAGCAAGGGCAGTACATGCCTGCGCGCCGACAGACTGCGCCAGAAGCCGGCCGCGAGAAGAACCAGCAAGATCGGCACTGGCGCCGTGAATGCAATCGCGGGCCAGCGGAACCAGCGCTCGGCGAGTGAGCCTTGCAGCATCGGCGTCCATAGCGTGACCACCACGATGAGCGCGAGTACCGCCACGGCCATGCTGCGCGCGTAGCGTCGGCAGCGTTCATGCAGTGGACCTTCGGTGCGCCAAATGAGCCAGCAAGAACCGAGCAGCGCATAGCCGACGATCACCGCGACTCCGCACAACACGGTGAAGCCCGTGAGCCAGTCCCACCAGCCGCCGGAATACGAAACGCCTTCGACGTGGATGCCCTGAAGCAATCCGCCGAGCACGAGGCCTTGGCATAAAGCAGCCATGACGGAGCCGGAAAAGAAAGCGACGTCCCACCACATGCGCCCCGGGCCTGTCGCGCGAAAACGGAATTCGAAAGCCACGCCGCGAAAGACGAGTGCGAGCAGCATTGCGATGATCGGCGGATAGAGCGCGGGCAGAATGATCGAATAGGCGAGCGGAAAAACAGCAAAGAGTCCGCCGCCGCCGAGCACGAGCCATGTCTCGTTGCCGTCCCATACCGGCGCAATGGAATTGACCATCAGGTCGCGATCGTCCCGATTGCGCTCAACGGCAAACAGAATGCCCACGCCCAGATCGAAGCCGTCGAGCAGCACGTACGCAAGCACGGCAAACGCGAGAATCGCGGCCCATATGAGCGGCAGATCAATCGTGGCGGCTGTCATGGCGTGGGTCCTGTGAAAGAGCGTTATCGCTAGAGGCCGATGCTGGTTGCCGTTGCGCGGGGCCCGGCGTGATGCCCGCGCTGCGATGCGGCTTGTCCTTCGCGGGGCCTTCGGTGGCGAGCGACGGCGGCCTCGCCATGAGCCGCAACAGGAACACCATTGCCGCGCCGAATACGATCAGATAGACCACGCCGAAAGCCGCGAGCGATGTTGCAACGCCGGGCGCGGCGATGGGCGATACGCTATCGACGGTACGCAAGTGGCCATACACGGTGTAAGGCTGACGGCCGACTTCGGTCACGGTCCAGCCGCACAACAGCGCGATCAGGCCGGAAGGTCCCATCGCGACCATGAGCCGGTGCAGCCAGCGCGCGCGATAAAGCGAATGCCGCGCCCGCAATGCGAGACTCGCAAAGCCGGTCAGCGCCATCAGCACGCCAAGTCCGACCATGATGCGAAAGGTCCAGAAAATAAGAGGTGAAAACGGACGGTCGGCCGGCGCAAACTCCTTCAAACCTTTAATCGAGCCGTTCCATGTATGCGTGAGAATCAGTGCGCCGAGGTGCGGAATCTCGACGGCGTAATCGGTTGTTTCCGTCTTCATGTTTGGCATGCCGAACAATATGAGCGGCTGGCCCGGTTTCGATTCCCAGTCGCCTTCGAGTGCGGCGATCTTCGCGGGCTGATGCTTGAGCGTATTGACGCCGTGCTGGTCGCCGGCGACGATCTGGATCGGCGCGACGATGCACGCCATCCATAACGCCATCGAAGCCATCAGGCGCGCCGGCTCGTTGCTCGAATCGCGCAGCAGGTGCCACGCACCCACCGCGCCCACGATGAATGCCACGCTTAAATACGCGGCAAGCACCATATGCACGAGCCGGTACGGGAACGACGGATTAAAGATGATGCTGAGCCAATCTGCGGGAAAAAAGCGGCCGTCCACCATCGTGAAGCCCTGCGGCGTTTGCATCCATGAATTGACGGCCAGAATCCAGAACGCGCTCATCAACGTGCCGATGGCCACGAGCGCCGTGGCGAGAAAATGCAGTCTGGGTCCGACGCGCTTCATGCCGAACAGCATCACGCCGAGAAAGCCCGATTCGAGAAAGAATGCGGTGAGTACTTCGTAGCCCATCAGCGGGCCCACTATGGGGCCGGCACGATAGGCAAAGCCCGCCCAATTGGTGCCGAACTCATACGACATGACGAGGCCCGACACCACACCCACGCCGAACACCACGGCGAAAATCGTCAGCCAGTAGCGAAATACGGCCAGATAGACCGGCTTGCCGGTGACGAGCCACGCACCTTCGAGAACCGCGAGATAGCTGGCGAGCCCAATGGACATCGCCGGAAAAATGATGTGAAAGGCGATGGTGAAGCCGAATTGCGCGCGGGCGAGAAAGAGAGCGTCAACCGAGGGTGGCATCGCGGAACCTCGAGTAAGGGACGTGAGCGGACATCGACGAACGGGCAATCGCCCGGCAAGCGCTCATGCAGGGTAGCAAATACGTGACCCGATTGCTTGAATGGATGCGGCAGCGCGAACGGGCACGCGGTAGTGATTTGTAACGCGTCGTGTAACCCGCCTTGTAACCCGCCTTGTAACCCTATTGTCAGCAGCAGTGCTCATTGCGCGGCACGGGTACATGCTTTGCTCACCGCCTGTACATTGACGATCGCGCGGAGACGATGATGAAAGAGAGCGATACCACACGAGACTACCCGTATGCATCCGGTGGCTGGGGGTCGTTGAAAGCAGTCACAACAATCCTGGCGCAGGAGCATGTGAGCGTTAAAGACAGCGCAGCGCTGCGCAAGCAGAACAAACCGGACGGCTTCATGTGCGTAAGCTGTTCGTGGGCGAAACCTGCCGACCCGCACGTGTTCGAGTTTTGCGAAAGCGGTGCGAAGGCGACGGCGTGGGACCTCACATCGAAGCGAATGACGCCCGAGTTCTTTCAGCTTCACACCGTAACTGAACTGTTGTCATGGCACGACCATGATCTGGAGGAAGCCGGGCGGCTCACCGCGCCGTTGCGCTACGATCCCGCCACCGACAAGTACGTGCAGGTCGAATGGCAACAGGCATTCGACGAAATTGGCCGCGAACTGAATCAGCTCGATCCGGACAGCGTGGTCTTTTACGCGTCGGGCCGTGCATCGCTCGAAACCTCATACATGTACCAGCTTTTCGCGCGCATGTATGGCACTAACAATCTGCCGGACAGCTCGAACATGTGTCACGAGAGCACCAGCGTCGGCTTGAAGGAAGCGATCGGCGTGGGCGTCGGCACGATTACGCTCGAGGACTTCGAGAAGACCGATCTGATGTTCTTCTTCGGCCAGAATGTCGGCACCAATAGTCCGCGCATGCTTCACCAGTTGCAGGACGCGCGCAAACGCGGCGTGCCTATCATCACGTTCAATCCGCTTCGAGAGCCGGGCCTCGTGCGCTTTGCCAATCCGCAATCGCCGGTGCAGATGCTGACGCCCGACAATACGCAGATCAGCACGCAATATCATCAGCTTAAGACGGGCGGCGATACTGCGGCGATTCTCGGCATCTGCAAGGCGGTGATTGCCGCCGACGATCTCGCCATCGAACAGGCGCGACCGCGCGTCATCGACGTCGATTTCATTCGCGAGCACACAACCGGCTATGAAGCATTCGCGAACTATGCGCGCGAGGCGTCGTGGGCGGACATCGAGAAAGTGAGCGGCTTGCCGCGCGAGGCGATAGAAGCTGCGGCGAACGAATACATGAAAGCCAACGCCGTGATGATTCACTACGGCATGGGACTCACGCAACACCGACTCGGCGTGCAGAACGTGCGCATGGTATGCAACCTGCTCTTTCTGCGCGGCAATATCGGCAAGCCGGGAGCCGGGCCTTCTCCGGTGCGCGGGCATTCGAACGTGCAGGGGCAGCGCACCGTTGGCATCACGGAGAAACCGGAACTCGCGCCGCTCGACAAACTGGCCAGTCAGTTCTCGTTCGAACCGCCGCGCAAAAAAGGCTTGAATACCGTCGAGGCATTCGAGGCAATGCTTAAAGGCGAGGTTAAAGGCGTGTTCAATCTCGGCGGCAATCTCGTGCGTTCAGTACCCGACCGTTTGCGCATTGAACCCGCATGGCGCGGTTTGCGGCTGAACGTGAACGTTGCGACGAAGCTCAACCGCAGCCATCTCGTGCACGGCGAGATTTCGTACATTCTGCCGTGCCTGAGCCGCATTGAAATCGACCGCCAGGCGAGCGGCGAGCAAGCTGTTTCGATGGAAGACAGCACCGCCTGCATGCATGGCTCGCATGGCGTGGCCGAGCCAGCAAGTGAGAACATTCGCTCGGAGCCGTACATTGTCGCCGGCATCGCAAAAGCGACGCTGGGCACGCGCTTTAACGTCGATTGGGATGCGTGGCGAGACGATTACTCCGTAGTGCGCGACGAAATAGCGAAGACGTACCCGGAGATTTTCCACGATTTCAATCAGCGCATGTGGACGCCCGGCGGATTTCACAAACCTTTGCCGGCCAGCCAGCGGCAATGGAAAACGAAGAGCGGCAAGGCGGAGTTCCTCGTGCCCAAGGCGCTGGGCGAAGACCCCGACATGCCCGAGCGTGAACCGGACGCGCTGCGGCTCATGACGCTGCGCTCCGACAGCCAGTTCAATACGACGATCTACGGTCTCGACGACCGCTTTCGCGGCGTGCAAGGCAGCCGCA